>JAEEGL015929384.1_pt1 | contig 53099 bp, 49 predicted proteins | sample 9134231 | NCBI WGS metagenome assembly JAEEGL01 (sample SAMN16246548, study PRJNA631951) | gut metagenome | biome: gut microbiome; feature: rumen; material: fiber-attached | host: Bos | place: Iran: Karaj | collected 2018-10 | reverse complement strand
GTAATCCTTGTAGGGTACGTATATCTCCATGGCGGTGAACTCGGGGTTGTGCGTGCGGTCCCTGCCCTCGTTGCGGAAGTTGCGGCTGAACTCATACACACCGGCGAATCCGCCCACGATGAGGCGCTTCAGGTAGAGTTCATTGGCAATGCGCAGGTAGAGGTCGATGTCGAGTGCGTTGTGATGTGTCACGAAGGGGCGTGCGGCGGCACCGCCGGGGATGCTCTGCAGCACGGGGGTGTCCACCTCAAGGTATCCCTGCTCGTTGAAGTACTGGCGCATCTCGTTGACAATCTTGGCACGCTGCACAAAGGTCTCGCGCACCTGCGGGTTGACGATGAGGTCCACGTAGCGCTGGCGGTAGCGCAGCTCGGGGTCGCTGAAGGCGTCGTACACTACGCCGTCCTTCTCCTTGACAATGGGTAGCGGGCGCAGGCTCTTGCTAAGCACCGTGAGGCTCTTCACGTGGATGGAAGTCTCACCCATCTGGGTCACAAAGACGTAGCCGGTCACGCCGATGATGTCGCCGATGTCGAGCAGGCGTTTGAAGACCGTATTGTAGAGGGTCTTGTCCTCACCGGGGCATATCTCGTCACGCTTGATGTACAGCTGTATGCGGCCGTAGCTGTCCTGCAGCTCCACAAACGAGGCGGCGCCCATGATGCGGCGGCTCATGATGCGGCCTGCTATGCTGATGTTCTGGAAGAGGGTGTTGTCCTGCGGGAATTTCTCCAGTATTTCTGCGCTTTTGGCGTTCACCTCATAGAGGGCTGCGGGGTAGGGGTTGATACCCAAGTTCTTCAGCTCTGCCAGCGAATTGCGGCGTATCTGTTCTTGCTCAGTAAGTTCTGCCATAATATGTTTGCCTGTTTGTTGTTCTAAAATTAAAGTGCAAAGATACGAATTTTTTGTGACATGAAAATAAAAAAGTGCCCGGAAGAGCACTTTTTTAACACTATGTATGGCTGTTTCTATTGCGTGTCTTTCACGGCTCGGACCGAGAAACCGTAGTAGCGGCTGGCGTAGCTGAGGTCGAAGTGCTCGGCTTTGAAGTCTATGTAGAATGCATTGGTCGGGTAGCTCGTTTCGAGCGAGCTTGACCAGTAGTTGCCACTTATGCCGTCCTCGTCGATGGTTCTGTCCGAACAAAATCCTGCGGCCGGCAGAAACAGGCTCTTGCCGTTTTCGGCGGTGAGCAGGTAACCCTTCGCGCCGTTCTGCGTCGTCCAGGTGGCTGTGGTGTTGTCGATGAGCTCCTGCCACTCTTCTTTTGTGGGAATGCGGGCCCATCTGCCGAGACGAGCCGTCGCAGCGTCGTCGTCGGGCTCAAGGACGGTTAGCTGGTCGGTGAAGTGGAACCTGCCGTACATGGGGCGGCTGCAGTATTTTGTGAGCTCTCCGCTGCTGTTGCTGTAGTTATAGGTCGCCCACATGTAGCTGTCTTTCGTCTCTGTCTCGCCCCAGGCAAAGAGGTCGCCGTGACTCTCCGGCGTGCTGGCGCCGACGTTGCATTTGGCCCACAGCAAGCCGCTCGGCAGGTCGAGGTCAACCCACTTCGACTGATGCAGAGCCTCTCTGTCGTCGTCTTTTAAGCATGATGTGAGGGCGAGGCATGTGAACATAACTGCCACAGCCAATGTCATGTATCTTGTCTTCATCGTGTATTCTTTTATTTAATGCGCCGTATGGTATGCAGCTGGTGGCTGTAGGTGCCGGTCTTATCAACGAGAATGCCGCGAAGGTCGAGGGTGTCGATGCGTACCTGTCCTGAAGCGTGTATGATGCGGCCGTCGCCCATGCAGATGCCCACATGTATGATGCGTCCCTGTGCGTTGTGGAAGAAGGCTAGGTCGTCGCGCTGTATGTCGCAGGCGCAGACCTCTACGCCGCAGGTGGCCTGCTGGCTGGCGTCGCGGGGCAGCCAGATGCCCTTGGCTTTGAAGCATATCTGTGTGAGGCCGCTGCAGTCGATGCCGCCTGTGGAGCGCCCGCCCCAGAGGTATGGTATGCCGAGGAAGAGGTTCTCGGCCAGCGAGGCGGCATCCTCGAAGGCGGCGTACTGCTTGTTGTCCACCCAGCCTTCATAGCCGTCGTATTCGCTCTTCACGCGCGACCATTTCTCCTGCCTCTCAAGCACTTCCACGGTGTCGCCCAACACCAGTTGGTTGACCATCTCGCTGCGGTCGCTGGCCTCGGCCCTCATGGGCACCGCCGTCAGAAAACAATATCCTTTCATAAGTCGTCAAATCTGTCCGCGGTCTATCGAGATGCAGATGCGGTCTATCAGGTCGTCCTTCTTGTTGCGTTTGGGGTCGAAAGTGTCCTTGAGGTTGTAGCCGAAGAGCTTGGCTATGGCCTGGTAGAGACCTGCGCGCAGCGAGCCACGCAGCTCGCCCACAATCTTGTAGGCCGACCGGTTGGTCTCGCGGTCGATGAGCTTGATGAGCACCAGCCCCTGCGAGAAAGTGTAGTTGGAGAGCTCGCCCTTGTAGTCGGCCAGCAGCTGCCGTTCGGCCTCCTTGATGGCGGCGCGGCGGTCGCGGCGCGGCAGGGCGGCAATCTCCACCTCCAGCTTGTCGAGGCGCCGTTTGCCCTCAAGAGCGTAGGGGCGCATGATACGCACGTTCTTGATGAGCTTGGCGTTCTGGCGTATCTCCCTGGGGGTGAGTAGCATGCCGCTGCTGTACACCGTCACCTCGCGCAGGTAGTAAAGAGGCACGGTGTCGCCGTCGAGGACGGTGCCGAAGGTGTAGTGCTCCTGCCCGAAGGCGGTGCCTGCTGCAAGCATGGCCGCCAGTAATATTATGAATTTCAGTCTTTTCATCGTTGCCAATCTTTATGGCGTCTATTATAACGCCGACTTTTCTATTTTAGTATGCCGTCGTCATATTAAATTGCATAATATGTTTTTTTTCTTTTCCTGCTGGACGGCTACTAAACGGCTACTAAACGGCTACTACCCCCTATGGGTCCCCTATGACTCCCCTATGGCCCTTCGACGGTCCGCTGAAGAACGGCAGAAAGGGGTCCGTAGAGGGGCCGAAGGGACTCCGAGCGAACCCAGGTTGGCAAAGGAGCGGAGAAAATTATGTGTTCTGGGATGGTTGATTGTCAATGAATTGTAAAATAATTAAAAAAATATTTTGTCATATTGGAAAATGTGTCTATCTTTGCACTTGAAATGATATGAAAATAATATCACTTGAATTTAAACAAATAATTAAATATCAGTAATATGGAAACAAAAGAGAAATTAAAGAAGATGAGCGCAGCGAACAATGGTTTCCTGCATTTGGCTCTAAATCTTGCAATGATGGTGTTGGCCATTTGGCTGTGTGTCATTGCCGGTGCCAATGGGCTGGCCGGTGCCGGCCTCGCGGGTGGATTGATTTGGGTGGTGTGGGGCTTCCACCTGCCCGGTTTCATGGTCATCCAGCCCAACCAATGCCGTGTGCTGACCTTCTTCGGCCGCTACAGCGGCACCGTGACCGACAACGGCTTCTTCTGGACAAACCCCTTCTACGTGAAGCGCAAGCTTTCACTCCGCGCCCGCAACATGGACGTGCCTCCCATCAAGGTCAACGACAAGGGCGGCAACCCTATCATGATTGGATTGGTGCTGGTGTGGCGCATCAAGGACACCTACAAGGCTTGCTTCAACATCGACGTTGAGGGTGCCGCACAGCCCGCCACGAATCGTCAGGTGGCTGTGAATACCAACAGCACCACCGTGCAGCAGCAGCTGAAGGGCTATGACAACTTCGTATCGGTGCAGAGCGATTCGGCTCTGCGCAAGGTGGCAAGCCTCTACGCCTACGACAACCTCGAGGACCAGAACGAGGTGACGCTGCGCAACGGTGGCGACGAGGTGAACCGCCGTATGGAACAGGAAATCGCCAAGCATCTCGACATCGCCGGCATCGAGGTGGTCGAGGCACGCATCAACTACCTCGCCTACGCGCAGGAGATCGCCAGCGTGATGCTCAAGCGTCAGCAGGCCGAAGCCATCATCGCCGCCCGCGAGAAGATTGTCGAAGGTGCCGTCACGATGGTCGATATGGCCCTCAAGAAGCTGGCTGCCGACCACGTGGTCGAGATGGACGACGAGCGCAAGGCCGCTATGGTGAGCAACCTCATGGTCGTGCTCTGTGGCGACGAGGGCGCCAGCCCTGTGGTAAATACTGGTAGCATATACTAATATAGCTATGGAAGAGATATTGAAAGTGGAAGGGCTCAGCAAGACGTTCACGCTGAGCCGGAAGCAACAGAAGATAGAACGGACGGCCGCCAAGAAAAAGGTGGCTGTGGACAACCTGACGTTCTGCGCCTACCGCGGCGAGATATTCGGCCTGCTGGGCCCAAACGGCGCAGGCAAGACCACGACGCTGCGCATGCTGAGCACCCTGATAAAGCCCGACTGCGGCGACGCCGTGCTCGGCGGCAGCTCGGTGGTGAGCCAGCCCGAGGAGGTGAGGGGCAAGATTGGCTTCCTCACCAGTGAGCTGAAGCTTGAGGATTTCTTCACGCCCAACTACCTGTTCGACTTCTTCAGCGAGCTGCACGGCGTCGACCCCAATGTGTGCCGTGAACGCAAACAGAAGATGTTCGAGCGCTTCGGCATCGACAAGTTCGCCGAGGTGAGGGTGGCCAACCTCTCTACCGGCATGAAGCAGAAGCTGTCGCTGGTTATCTCGCTGGTGCACGACCCCGAGGTCATCATCTTCGACGAGCCCACCAACGGCCTCGACGTGCTGACGGCGCGCACGGTGACCGACTACCTGCAGGAGCTCCGCGCCGAGGGTAAGACCATAATACTCAGCACGCACATCTTCAGCCTTGTGGAGCGTCTCTGCGACCGTGTGGGAGTCATCATCGACGGCCGCCTGGTGGCCTGCGGTGCGCTGGACGAGGTGTGCAACGGGTTGAGCATCGAAGACCGTTTCTTCGAGATGTACAAAGAAGTGAAAGGAGGTGAAGAATGAAAAGCAACACATGGACAATAATCAAAAAAGAGTTTGCGCGATTCTTCGGCGACCGCCAGCTGCTGTTCACCACGGTGATTATGCCTGGCCTGCTGATATATATCATCTACAGCCTTATGGGCACCGGCATCCAGTCGATGATCACCGAAGGCCAGAATGAGGTGGTGACGATGCGCGTTGAAAACATGCCCGAGAGCTTGGCGCCGGTGTTCAACACCATGGACAGTAGTTTGGTAGTGGTGCAGCAGCCTGTTAGCGAGGCCGACATAGCACAGCTTGAGGACAAGGAGATTAACGCCGTGTTGGTGCGCTTCCCCGAGCACTTCGAGGAGGCTATGGCAGGCATGCAGGTGGCCGACAGCGGTGTGCTGCCCAACGTAGAGATCTACTACAACAGCACCAACAACGCCGCCAGCCGCGTGTATATGGTCGTCAGCTCGGTGCTTGGCAACATCGGCCGCACCTTCACGGTCAATGTGCCGCAGGAGGAGGGTCAGCGCTTCGACCAAGCCAGCGATGAGAGCATCGGCGCCATGATATGGAGCAAGATACTGCCGATGCTGATAATCATGATGCTCTTCAGCGGAGTGATGGCCATAGCGCCCAGCTCGATAGCCGGCGAGAAGGAGCGCGGCACCATAGCCACGCTGCTCGTGACACCCATGCGTCGCAACGAGCTGGCTCTGGGCAAGATTGTGTCGCTCAGCGGCATCGCTCTGCTTAGCGGCATCTCCAGCTTCATAGGCATAGCCCTCTCGCTGCCCAAGATGATAGCGGTTGAAGGTGCTGATGGAGCTGCCGACGCCGCCAGCATGCTAGGCTTCCACTACACCACGAACGACTATTTGGCTCTGCTGCTGGTCATCCTCGCCTCGGTGCTCATCATGGCCTCGGCTGTCAGCCTGCTGTCGGCGCTGGCCAAGGACGTTAAGAACGCCGGCACTATGGTGACCCCCTTCATGCTGGTGGTGATGCTCGCGGGCTTGCTGCCGATGTTCCAGAACGGCGCATCTACTAACATGGGAGTATACCTCATACCCTTCTACAACAGCATCGAGGTGATGACGGCTGTCTTCTCGCATGAGCTGGTTTGGACGACGGTCCTCGTCACCCTGGTCTCCAATGTGGTATATACCGGTATAGCCGTCTGGGGCCTCACCAGGATGTTCAACAGCGAGAAAGTGATGTTCTCAAAATGAAGAAGAACTTTGCACTGCGGATAGACTCGGAAGTCTACGACGCCATTGAGAAATGGGCCGCGGACGAGTTCCGCAGTGCCAATGGCCAGATAGAATGGATTATCGCCGAAGCCCTCAAGAAGGCCAAGCGGATGCCGAAAAAGAAACAGGAATGAAAAGATTGACAATTGTAATCATGCTGTGCGTGGGTCTGACGGCCCACGCACAGTGGTATACAGGCATGAGCCAGAAGACGGGACTGGTGCTGTGCATACACCTGACGGATACTGTAGCTCAACTCTACAGCCCTCTACAGACGCAGGTGCCGATGGCGGTGAGTGCGTGGAGCCTGCGTGGCGACACGCTGCGCATAGAGTGCAAAAGCATAGGCTTCAAGACCGTGCTGACGCGCAACGGCGACGGTTGGCAGGGCTATTGGAAGCAGGGCATCATGAAGGAGGATATCAGCTTCATGTCTGCCGACACCCTGTATCAACTGCGGCGTCCGCAAACGCCTGTGCCGCCCTACCGCTTTGACGAGGAGACTATCACTGCCGACTATACCGACAGCCAGGGCAATGCAGTCCATCTGGAGGGAACGCTCAGTGTGCCGCGAGGCTCTGCTTCGCGCTATCCCTGCCTGGTGCTCGTCAGCGGCAGCGGTCAGCAGAACCGTGACGAGGAGATAATGCAGCACAAGCCGTTTCTGGTGCTGGCCGACTACCTGGCTTCGCGCGGCATTGCCGTGTTGCGATATGACGACCGCGGCGTGGGTGCCTCCACAGGCTCCCTTGACAGCGCCGACACGCGCCTCTTCGCCGAAGACGCTGAAGCGATGCTGCGCGCTGTGCGTAAAAACAAGCATGTGGATAAGAAGCGTCTTGGGATAGGTGGCCACAGCGAGGGCGGTGCTATTGCGCCTATGTTGGCGGCCGGGAACAAGGACGTACGCTTCGTGGTGATGCTGGCAGGACAGGGCTGCACAGGTCTGGATGTCATGGTGCAGCAGAACGAGGCTCTCTTCCGCAGCCGTGGGGTGAGTGAACGTCTCTGCGCTGTGCGCTGCGACTGCATGCGTGAGCTGATGCGTCTGCCACAAGGCTCAACGGTGAAAGACTATCAGAGGGTGATACAGAATGGTATTGAGGGTTTGACCAAGGAGGAGGCCGACAGCATTGAACTTAAGAAAGGCATGGCTTATGCGTTAAAACAACAGCTTGATACACGCTGGATGCGATGCTTCCTGGCACTGGACCCTGCAGAGTATCTGTCGAAAGTGAAATGTCCGTTGTTGGCGTTGAACGGCACGAAAGACTGCCAGGTGGTGGCCGAGCCTAATCTGGCACGAGTCAAGGAATTGTGCCCGACGGCAGACTGCCGTGCGATGGCCGGGTTGAACCATCTGTTCCAGCACTCCGCCACGGGTGATGCCGCAGAATATATGCTGATAGAGGAGACCTTTGCACCAGAGGCGATGAAGGTAGTTGCCGACTGGATATTGGGGCTTACTTTTTGAGGGGTAGGCTCACCGTGAAGGTGGTGCCGTGTCCTGGGTCGCTCTCCACGGAGATGTGGCCGTGATGCAGACGCACCACCTGAGCCACGTAGTTGAGTCCTATGCCGAAGCCCTTCACGTTATGCACGTTGCCTGTGGAGACACGGTAAAACTTCTCGAATATGTGCCGCTGGTCGGCCTTGCTGATGCCTATGCCGTGGTCCTGCACACGCAGCAGCAGGTTGTGTCCCTCGACGGCGGTGCTGACGGCGAGCTGCGGTGCGCCGGTGGAGTACTTGATGCCGTTGTCGACAAGGTTGTAGATGAGGTTGGTCATGTGCAGCTCGTCGGCGACGACGACGGCGGGGTCGGCGTCGAGGTGGCGCTCCACGCTGCCGCTGCGGTTGGCGAGGGTGAGCTTGAAGCTGTTGAGCACCTTGTCGGTCAGCGCGTTGAAATCCACCTCCTTGGGATTGATGCTGAAGTTCTTGTTCGACATCTTGGCGCTCTGCAGTATCGTCTCCACGAGCAGACGCATGCGCTGGTTCTCGTCGGCCACGATGCCAATGAAGTTGGCGCGTGAGGCGGTGTCCTGCGATATGGTCTCGTCGCTGAGCATCTCGCAGGCGAGGCTTATGGTCGATATGGGCGTCTTGATCTCGTGGGTCATGTTGTTGATGAACTCATTCTTCATCTGGTCAAGCCTGCGTTGGTTGGCGATGGTGCGTATCGAGAGGAAGAACATCACGGCGATGACGAACAGCAGGAAGATGCTCATGTAGAGGTACAGGTTGGGGTTGCGCTGCAGGAAGAGCTCTGTGCTGGGGAAGCTGAGGATGATGAAGTACTGGTTGTTGGACACCACGCCCTGCGGACGGAAGCTGTAGCGGTAGGGCGAGTATTCGAGGTCGCTCTCGCGGCGGGCGTCCGAGCTGTAGAGGAACGAGCCCTGCGAGCCGTCGTAGACGCCGATGTACGGGTGCAGGTCGATGCCGTTGATGATGAGCTCTTCGACGATGATGGAATCAAGCTCCTGGTAGCTGAATGGCGCTGTGCTGTAAGGCTTCTCGCTGTCAAGCTGGCGTATGACCGATTCCATGGCGTTGCCGACGCTGACGCTGAACATGTTGTCGCTGATGGAGAAGGTGCGGCGCGTCTGGACGAGCTGGATGACCACCAGACTGACGGCCGCAAGGGCAAAAACAGATATGATGAAGACTCTAAACCACCGTTTCATAGCAAGCTGTTGATTCTTTAAGATGTTCTTATAACGGACGTTAAAAGGAAATATTATGTCATTGGGATGTAATTGCCAAAAAAGTTGTACTTTTGCAAGATAAAAATACACGGATATGAAGATAGGAGTTATCATAGCCATGGATATAGAGTATCGTCAGATGCACGATGCTCTGGGTGGTGACACAGGTCGCCTCGGCAACAATGAGATTATATTGTGGCAGTGTGGTATAGGAAAGGTAAACGCCGCCGTTGGTACCATGCGCCTCATCCAGAAGCACCACCCCGACGCCATCATCTCCACTGGTCTTGCCGGAGGCATCGATCCGCTGATGCACGTTATGGATGTGTTGGCTGCAACACAGAGTGTTTACCATGATGTGGACTGCGGTGTCGGTCTCGACTGCGTACGCGGTCAGGTGCAAGGCCTTCCGGTACGCTTCGACGCTGACCAGCATCTGCTCGACCATGCACTCGCCATCCCGCTCGCTGACGGCGAACGCCTGATGACAGGTCTTATATGTACTGGAGACCAGTTCATCACTGACAGGGAAGCCCTCAACAGCATTAAGCGTAACTTCGTCGACGGCCTGGCTTGCGACATGGAGAGCGCTGCTATAGCGCAGACATGCTATCTGGAAGGAATACCATTTATGAGCCTTCGCATTATAAGCGATACACCTGGTAACACCGATAACCACCAGCAGCAGTGGGCGGAATTCCTCGCCTCGATGTGCGACCGCTCGTTCAGGTTCGTGAAAACATATTTAAGCACGATTTAACAGTATATACACATGGAAGTAATACAGAGCTTTACCATCGACCATACCCACTTGAAGCCAGGTATCTATGTGTCGCGTATCGACAAAGGCTTCACCACCTTCGACCTGCGTATCACCGAGCCTAACCGCGAGCCTGCGGTGGCACCGTCGGCTATGCATAGTCTTGAACATCTGATGGCCACGTGGTTCCGCAACTCGTCGGCTAAGGACGACGTTGTGTATGTGGGACCCATGGGTTGCCTCACAGGCATGTATGTCATCATGACGGGCAATTACTCCGTAGAGGACATGCGTCAACTCACCATGCAGTGCCTCGAATGGATACTCGCCCAGAAAGAAGTTCCCGCTACCACCCCAGAGACCTGCGGCAACTGCCTGCTACACGACTTGCCTATGTGCCATTGGGAGTCACGCCGCTACCTCGACCGTCTGCGCAACGACTTCCATTGCGAGTATACCAAGTTGCAAGTCACGCTGTCTGACGGCAAGGTGTTTGCCGACGCATAAGCATGCTGCGGTAGGAATTAAAACTCATAGATGTACGACCACTCAATGAAATCTATGTGGTCATAGTGCACTTTCATGCCGGCGCCGACCAGATGATGGCCGGCGTCGCCTATTCTGTAGTACACCGCCACGCGCTCATAGTACTGCTCCCAGTTAAGGGGGTAGTAGGCCAGATAGTGTGCCAGACCGAGACGCAGTGTCAGTGGACCCCACTGTGTGTCGAAGAAGCCGAAGAGTGCGGGGTAGACGGGTAACTCGCCTTCTGGTGCCATGCGGCGGTGAGAGAAGTTATAGCTCAGGTCCAGAGCACCGCCTATGGCAAAGCAGGGATGCACCTGTCTTATGTAGCCCAGCTGTAGCAAGTAGGTGGGGTAGAATATGATGTCGTCGATATCGTCGTAGCGTGACATGACGGCTCCCGGAGCTAAAAGCAGAAAGGGGCGTCCGTAGGCGTGGAAGGTGCTGTCGCCGAAGAACGATGGCCTGTGTCGGTAGTGTCGCCGTGCCGTGCCATAACGCAGTCCTAGCTCTGCCTGCAGGTAGTTGAGACCGTGGTTAGGCTTGTAGAGGTACCCGTTGCTGCTGTGCACCAACTTGGCTGTCAGCGTCGCCGTGAGGCGCTCCGACAGAGGAAGTTCGTACATGAAACCGAGGTCTATCAGGCAGTTTAGCGGCGACCCTATGAAGCTGTTTGAGGTGTCGTGGGTGACGCTGTATGGCTTGGTGTACATCGACAGGCCCACGCTATAGGTCCAGCTCAGATGTCCTATCAACGGACCATTGAGAGTCCATGCCAGCCCCAGGCGGTCGCCAGCCACGCTGTTCCAGATGTGTGCGTAGTTCATACGCACTCCTATCATCGGCTCGTCCCAGAACCGATGCCAGAAGACCGAAGTGTCATCGTGATTCCATAGTGCCGCCACATCAATTCCGCCCGTCGGCGACCGTCCGTCGAAGGGCGAGCCGTTGGTGGCTATCACCATACCGGCTGTGCCGCCGACGGAATAATGTGTAGGCTGCCCCTTGGCGGCTGTGGACAATAACACAAGCAGCGCAAGGGGCAGCCATATTTTATGCAGAGTCTGCATGATGTTTTATTCTGCGCGGAAGCTGGGCAGGTCGGCCTCGCTAAAGTGCATCACGTAGTACGACTTGGCGCACACATCCTCCTCGGTCATGCGCACATATACGTTGGCGCTCTTGGCGAAAAGCTCGGCGTTGCGTGTGGCGTCGTCCATGATGAGCAGGCTCATGATGATTTCGGCGGTCATGTCGTAGAGACGGCGTGCCAAGAAGTCGTGCACATCCTGGTTGCCCTGCTCCTTGACATAGTTGACGGCCTTCTCGTAGAGGTCTACCAACTGGGCGATGCGGGCCTTCAGGGGCTTCATCTCCTCGCTCACCTCGCTCTGCATCATGTCTTTGATTACCTGCAGGTAGGTGCCGTTGGTGACATAGCGGATTGCCGCCACCACCTGAAGCTGGGTCGTACCTTCGTAGATGCTGAAGATGCGGGCGTCGCGGTAGAGGCGCTGGCTCTTGTATTCCATGATGAAGCCCGAGCCGCCGTGTATGCTTATGGCGTCGTAAGCGTTCTGCGAGGCGTATTCCGAGTTCATGCCCTTGGCCAGTGGTGTGAAGGCGTCGGCCAACTTCGAGTACTGCTTCATCTCGGTGCGCTCCTCTGGTGTCAGCTTGCGGAAGCGGGCTATGTCCTCGAGGCTCTTGTAGATGTCCACATAGCGCGAGGTGCAGTACAGCAGCGAGCGTCCGGCATCGAGCTTGGCTTTCATGCGCGAGAGCATGTCGTAGACGGCGGGGAAGTTGATAATCTTCTCGCCGAACTGGGCACGTTCGCGTGCATAGGCCAGGCCTTCGTTGTAGGCTTCCTGCTCTACGCCCACGCTCTGTGCGGCGATGCCCAGGCGGGCACCGTTCATCAGAGCCATCACGTACTTGATGAGACCCAGCTTGCGGTCGCCGCAGAGCTCGGCTTTGGCGTTCTTGTATGTCAGTTCGCAGGTGGGCGAGCCGTGGATGCCGAGCTTATGCTCAATGTGGCGCACGTCGACGCCGCCGTTGCGCTTGTCGTAGATGAACATCGACAGGCCGCGGCCGTCCTTGGTGCCATCCTCGCTGCGGGCCAGCACCAGGTGGATGTCCGAGTCTCCGTTGGTGATGAAGCGCTTCACGCCGTTCAGGCGCCAGCACTGCTCCTTCTCGTCGTAGGTGGCCTTGAGCATCACGCGCTGCAGGTCGCTGCCGGCATCGGGCTCGGTGAGGTCCATGCTCATGGTCTCGCCCTTGCAGATGCGCGGTATGTACTTCTCGCGCTGCTCGTCGCTGCCGAACTCATATAGGGTGTCGATGCAGCTCTGCAGGCTCCAGATGTTCTGGAAGCCGGCGTCGGCGGCGCTGATGACCTCGCTCATCATACTGAATACCGTCGACGGCAGGTTGAGTCCGCCGTAGCGGCGCGGCATGGAGACACCGTAGAGGCCGGCCTTGCGTGTAACGTCGAGGTTTTCGAACGTCTTGCTGGCGTAAATCATGCGGCCGTTCTCCAGATGCGGCCCTTCGAGGTCCACGCTCTCCGAGTTGGGCTCTATGACGTTGGCTGCCACGTCGCCGGTGATGTCGAGGATGCGACGGTAGTTCTCCACGGCGTCCTCGTGGTCCACGGGGGCGTAGTCACACTCCTTGGCGTCCTTGAAGCCGTCTTCTTTCATCTCCACAAGGCGTTTCATCAGTGGGTGGGAGAGATGGAAATCAATCTCCGGATGGTCGGTATAGTAGTTTGCCATGATTATTTACTGTTTTGTTTGTAGTACTTTATCATCTTTGGTACGACCTCTTCAACGGTGCCGGTGATGACGTAGTCGGCAATCTTGTTGATGGGGGCCTCGGGGTCGCTGTTGATGCTTATGATGATGCCTGAGTCCTGCATGCCGGCTATGTGCTGTATCTGGCCGCTGATGCCGCAGGCTATGTACACCTTGGGGTGCACGGTGACGCCCGTCTGGCCAATCTGACGGTCGTTGTCAATCCATCCGGCGTCTACGGCGGCGCGGCTGCCGCCCACTTCGCCGTGCAGCACTTTGGCGAGCTCAAAGAGGCTGTCGAAGCCCTCCTTGCTGCCCACGCCGTAGCCGCCGGCCACGACGATTGGTGCGCCCTTGAGGTTGTGCTTGGCGGCCTCCACGTGGTGGTCAAGTACCTTCACTACAAAGGCCTCGGGGCTCACATATTTGCCAACTTCTGGATACACCACCTCTTTCTTGCAGCTGCCTTCGTAGAGGGCTTTTTGCATGACGCCACTGCGCACCGTGGCCATCTGCGGACGGTGGTCGGGGTTGACGATGGTGGCTACGATGTTGCCGCCGAAGGCAGGACGTATCTGGTACAGCAGGTTGTCGTAGGTCTTGCCGCTCTTCTTGTCCTCGAAGGGGCCAATCTCCAGCTGTGTGCAGTCGGCAGTGAGACCGCTGGTCAGCGAAGAGGAGACGCGCGGACCCAGGTCGCGGCCGATGACCGTGGCACCCATCAGGCATATCTGCGGCTGCTCCTCCTTGAAGAGGTTGACCACGATGTCGGTGTGCGGTGCCGAGGTGTAGGGGAAGAGTTCGGGCGCGTCGAAGACGAAGAGCTTGTCGATGCCGTATGGCAGCACCTGCTCCTCGACTTTGCCTTTGATGCCGGTGCCTATCACGACGGCGTGCAGCTCCACGCCAAGCTCGTTGGCCAGCTTGCGGCCCTTGGTCAGAAGTTCCTGCGAGACTTCGCGCACCTCGGTGCCTTCGATCTCGATATATACAAATACGTTGTTCATGTTAGCCAATGATTTTGTCGTTGAGTAATTCTTTGATGAGACCGTCGATGTCGGCGTCGGCACCCGTGAGGGTCTTGCTCTCCTTGGCCTGGAAGGCGATGCTCTGCACCTCCTTCACTTTCGTCGGCGAGCCGCTCATGCCGCACTGCGCGGGGTCGCCGTCCACATCGGCCACGCTCCACTGCGTGAGGTTCAGGTACTCGCGCTCGGCGCGCAGTCCCTTGCGGCTGTCATCCTCGGCCACCTCCAGCGGGCAGGCGGCATACTTGTATTTCATCACCAGCTTGGCGTTGGCGGGACGGCACTCGGCGGCCGAGCCGTTGACGGTGACCACCAGCGGCAGCGGGGCCTCGACGACCTCCACGCCGCCGTCTATCATGCGGCGGATGGTGGCCTTGCCGTTCTCTATCTTGAGTATCTCCTCGGCGTAGGTTACTTGGTTCAAGCCAAGCTTCTGCGCCACCTGCGGCCCCACCTGGGCGGTGTCGCCGTCGATGGCCTGGCGGCCGCCGATGACGAGGTCAACGTCGCCGATCTTCTTGATGGCCGTGGCCAGGGCGTAGCTCGTGGCCAGCGTGTCTGCTCCGGCGAAGAGGCGGTCGGTGAGCAGCCAGCCGGTGTCGGCGCCGCGGTAGAGGCCTTCACGTATGATTTCACCGGCACGCGGTGGACCCATGGTCAGCAGTCCCACCGTGGTACCGGGGGTCTGCTCTTTGATGCGGAGCGCCTGCTCCAGGGCATTTAAGTCTTCGGGGTTAAAAATAGCGGGCAGCGCGGCACGGTTCACCGTTCCCTCGGCTGTCATAGCATCCTTGCCAACGTTGCGAGTGTCAGGCACTTGCTTGGCAAGTACAACAATCTTCAAGCTCATAATAGTTATTATTAATAAAATGCAAAAATACGTTAAATTCCCGACATGGCCAAAAAAAAGTGCCTCCAAAAGTGTTTTTTAACGTTTGCTGTCTCGAATGTCGGCGGAACACAAGCGGCCGACATTCATTTTTGGTATGGAGCCGGTACGGAGCCCCTACGGACCCTCTTCGGCATTTCTTCAGTGGAACGCCGTCGGAATGCCGTCGGAAATCCGAAGGGGTGGGAATAAAAAAAAAGAGGGCATCGCGGGGGTGTCCTCCTTCAGGTTGTCTATGTTGCTGGCCTGTAGGTCAGAAGTCCCACATTCCGCTGTCCTTGAGGAACTGCAGCAGGTCGTTGGAGACGGCGGTGTTCATGCTTCGTGTGTAGCGTTTGGTAGTGAATATCTCGCAGTAGTTGCGCGTGCCGTTTTCCTCGACCATCTTTTTGTTGAAGGGGTCGTCGTCGCGGACGCGGTGGGTCTCAACGAGTTCGGCGTCGGTTGGGGTGTGGTAGGTCTCGCTGTGGAGCACGGCGTCGAGGCCGAGGCGTTCGCTGCGGCGAGGCTCTTCGTCGGGGTAGCCCATGGCTATGGCTATGACTGGCACCACTCCCTTGGGGCACTGCAGCAGCTCGGCAATCTGGCGTGTGTTGTAGTTGACGGTGCCGAGGTAGCAGAAGCCCAGACCTTTGGATTCGGCGGCGACGCAGATGTTCTGTGCACAGAGCGCGGCGTCGACCAGTGCCGAGGTGAACCATAACAGGTTGCCGTAGGGCTCGTCGCAGCCGTTGACGCGGCAGTACTGGTGGTATCGGGCCACGTCGGTGCAGACTGTCAGCCACAGCGGTGCCGTGGCGCATTGGCCGAAGTGCAGCTTGCAGAGCTCGCCGCGCAGAGGCTCCTGCGTTGTGGCTATGACGCTGTAAAGCTGCATGTTGCCTGTGTTGCTCGCGCGGAGGCCGCATTCTAAGAGGCCGGCTAGCAGTTCGGGGTTGATGCTCTGGGGCTTGAAGCGGCGCACGGAGCGGTGGCCGAGAAGTGTGTTTATGGTTTGGTTGTCCATGTATATCGTTGATTGTTTATAGGTTGCTGTGTATGGTGATGTCTCCGCCGTCGTGTTCGACCGTGGCTTTGCCTATCATGCTGTTGGCGGCGGGGGCATAGGATACGTAGCCTATGACGAAGCCGCAGGCTTGCTCGCCGTCGGGAATGGCGTGGTGGAACGGCAGACGTGGCGTGATGACGGTGGTGCTGTTGGCGCGCAGGGTGTCGGTGAGCAGCGCCGAGGCCTCGGCGGAGGTGTTCTGCCTCCATTGGAAGAAGAGGGCCACCTTGAGTGGACGCTCCTCGCTGGTGCAGATGTCGTAGGGGTAGGGGTTGGTGACGGCCAGCGGCAGCACGATGTCGGTCTGCCCGTCGGCGAGGCGCAGGTCCAGAGGCTTGTGGTTCTCCACCTGCAGTTCGCGCATGGGGAGGAAGTCCTTGACGAAGAGGTAGTGGAGCGTGCCGTTGCCGAGGTCCAGCTCTTCGCCGCTGATGTTGCCGAAGTCGGCCACCAACACCTCACGGCCAGCGAAGGTGCGGTCGGTGGTGTCGTACTGCCACTGGCTGCTGCGGGCGTAATAGTATGAGGTGCAGTGCGTGGGGTTGCCCGTGTAGTAGGCATATTTCGCCGCCACAGCGTAGCAGCCGATGAACTGCACGGGGCGCCCGTCGGCCAGCTTGGCAATCTTGCTGTAGGGCTCTTTGCCCTCCCAGAGCTCGCCTTTGAAATGCAACGGGTTGAATGCTGCAATGATGCGCACGGCGCAGAAGAGCATGGCGCAGACGATGGCGGCGGTGTAGACGTAACGCGAGCGTCGGGCGGCATGGAACACCAGAGCCACGACGGGCAGCGCTGTGGGCAGCAGCCACTGCGGCTGCACGCGGCCGCGCAGCGTGGCCAGCAGGAAGAAGGCCCAGAAGCCTATGCATAGCAGCAGCGAGGCACGGCGCATCAAGGGGTCTTCGCCGTCGGCCGGTCGGCGTATGCCACGCCATAGGTGACAGAGCCACAAAGGGTTGAAGAGCAGCAGCAGGATGCCGAGGTATTCGAGTGTGTAGCTGATGTTGTAGCCCCATGCGTTGCGGCCTGAGAGGTGGTAGCGGAACGACACCCAGTCGTGGGTGTACTGCCACCACAGGTGAGGCACCATGAGCAGCATGGCTGTGAGGCCTGCCACGTACAACTGCCAGCGGGTGAAGAGCTTGGGACGGGCCAGCAGGATCAGCAGTACCACCAGGGCACCGTGGTATTTACTGTAACCCAGAAGGGCCACCGTCAGGCCGAGCAGCAGGGCGTTGGCGAGGGTTGTCTTGGTGTCGAAACGCTTGAAAGCCCAGAGGAACAGCACGCTGAACATCATCAGCGGTGCGTCGGGCACGGCCAAGAAGCCGTAGAGCTGCAGCAATGGCAGCGAGAAGCACAGCAGCACGTAGAGCAGCGCGTCGCGGTGCGTGGCATCCGAAGGCTTAATCAAGTGCCAGAAGATGAGCAGGTAGATGGGCTGCAGCAGGGTGGCGAAGAATCGTATGCCGAGGGTGCCGGGCAGCCATGACGAGAGCCATACCAGAAGCGCCACCATTGGCGGGTGGTCGAAGTAGCCCCAGTCGAGGTGCTGCGCGTAATACCAATAATAGGCCTCGTCGTTGGCAAGGCCCGTGAAAGCCGCTTGCAGTAGGTTGACAATCCACCATGCCGCGAGCAGCAAAAAAACAAGGGTGTCAGGCTTTAACAGCCTGACACCCTTGTGGATCTTAGAGCGATACGCCTCCATCTACGCATATTACTTGTCCGGTGATATATTCCGAGAGGTCCGAGGCAAGGAAGAGCGACGTGCGGGCTATGTCGAGGTCGGTGCCGCCGCGGCGCAGCGGTATTTCGGCGAGCCACTTGTCGTGGGCTTCCTTGGGCATGGCCTGGGTCATGGCCGACTCAATGAGGCCGGGGGCTATGGCGTTGCAGCGGATGCCGCGCGAGCCTACCTCTTTTGCGAGGCTCTTGCTGAAGCCTATGATGCCGGCTTTCGAGGCGGAGTAGTTGCACTGGCCTGCGTTGCCGTTGACGCCCACCACCGAGGCTGTGTTGATGATGCTGCCGCTGCGCTGCTTGAGCATCATGGGCACAAAAGCCTTGCAGTAGTTGAACACAGAGCGCAGGTTTACCTCCATGACGAGGTCCCAGTCCTTGGGCTGCATGCGCAGCAGCAGGTTGTCGCGGGTGATGCCGGCGTTGTTGACCAGGGCGTCGAGGCGTCCGTACTCTTTCTGCACCTGCTCGGCGACGGCCATGGTCTGGTCGTAGTCGGCGGCGTTGCTGGCTATGAAGCAGCTCTTGGGGCTGTATTTACGCAGCTCGGCGAGGAGTTCGGCGCTGGCCTCGTTCTCCTGCAGGTCGGTGAAAATCACTGTGGCACCCTCTTCGGCGAAGAGGAGGGCGGTGCGGCGACCGATACCGCGCGAACCGCCGGTCACCAAAGCTATTTTATCTTTTAATATGTTCATCTTATTGTTTTTCTGTTGGATTATCAATTAGTGCAAATGTCAGTTCGCCGGAACAGCAGGCTTTGCCGTTCACTAAGGCTTTGGCGTCGACGAAGAATATCATGCCGCGGCGGCTGGTGATGCGGGCGCGTATCTCCATAGTGTCGCCGGGACGCACGGGCTGGCGGAAGCGCACGTTGTTGATGCCGCTGTAGAGCGGTGTGCGGCCCACGAGCTCGTCACGCACCAGTATGCAGCTCGACTGAGCCATTATCTCACACTGTATCACGCCGGGAACCACGGGGTTGCCGGGGAAGTGACCCTGCAGGAAGAACTCGTCGCCACGCACATGGTAGTGGGCTATGGCGGTGTCGCCCTCCATCACCACATCGTCAATGAGCAACATTGGCTCTCGGTGCGGCAGGAAGGTCTTGATGTCGTCTCTGTTAAGTACGTTCATGTTGTTGTGCTTTATGTGTTTATACTCTGCGCAAGGCGACGGTGGCGTTGTTGCCGCCGAAGCCGAAGGTGTTGCTGATGGCGATGTCGGCCTGCCACTGGCGGGCGGTGTGCGGCGTGTAGTCGAGGTCGCACTCGGGGTCGGGCTGGTCGAGGTGGACTGTGGGCGGTATGATGCCGTTCTTCAGGGCCAAAGCGCTGATGATGAGCTCTACGGCGCCGGTGGCACCGAGCATGTGTCCGTGCATGGACTTGGTGCTGCTGATCATGGCTTTGCGTGCACCGTCTTCGCCGAGGGCTGTCTTTATGCCCTTGGTCTCACCCTTGTCGTTGAGGGGTGTGCCAGTGCCGTGAGCGTTGATATACAGCTTTTCGTCGGCTTTGAAACTCGACTCTTCCAGGGCCAGACGCATCGACTGGGCGCCTCCGCGGCACTCGGGGTGCGGAGCGGTATAGTGGTGGGCGTCGCAGGTGTTGCCGTAGCCGCTGACTTCGGCATAGATCTTGGCGCCGCGGCGACGGGCGCATTCCTCGCTTTCGAGCACCATGATGCCGGAGCCTTCGCCGAGCACAAAGCCGCGTCGGCGTGCGTCGAAGGGCAGCGAGGCGGCCATGGGGTCTTCGCTGGTACTCAGTGCTTTCATGTTGTTGAAGCCACCGATGGCCATCTCACAGACAGCGGCTTCGGCACCGCCGGTGATGACGGCGTCGGCACGACCCTCATGGATGAGGCGGTAGGCCTCGCCCACGCTGTGGGTGCCTGTGGCGCAGGCTGTGACCACGGGGATATTTGGTCCCTGTGCGTTATAAGTGATGGCGACATTGCCGCCGGCGATGTTCGATATCATCTCGGGGATGAAGAGGGGCGAGATGCGGCGCAGGCCGTACTGCAGCTTGTTGGCGTGCTCACGCTCAAAGACCTGGATGCCGCCGATGCCGCTACCGATGGCGGTGCCGAAACGGGTGGGGTCGACGTCCTCGCCCACACGCAGTCCGCTGTCCTGCATGGCCTGTGCGGCTGCCGCCAGGGCATAGAGGGCGTAGATGTCGTTGTGGCGTATCATCGTCTTGTCGATGCCGTAGTCTTCGGGATGGAAGTCCTTGACTTCGGCAGCCACCTTTACGGGCATCGCCTCTCGGTCAAGCTTGGTGATGAGACCAATGCCGCACACGCCGTTTATCACGTTGTTCCACAGCGTCTCCACGTTGTTTCCCAATGGGGTTATACAGCCCACGCCTGTTATATATACTTTGTTCATGTGTTCTATTTTTTTATGGTTTAAATAACGCGTATGTTACACTTTTATTGTGTCGTCCGGTTAGTAGCGCATCACTGCGGCGCTGGTGACGAAGCCTGCGCCGAACCCGTTGAAAACCATGAGGTCGCCGCGCTTCACTTTGCCTTCACGGATGATTTCGTCGAGCAGCACGGGTATGCTTGCCGAGCTGGTGTTGCCGCGGTACTCGATGTTGTGGTGGAAGCGTTCCTGCGGCAGGTCGAAGTTCTGCTTGATGGCGTCGACGATGCGCATGTTGGCCTGGTGCAGCAGGAAATGGTCGATGTCCTCAAGCTCAAGGCCGGCCTTTGCCACCACATCCTTGATGTCGCGCTGAGCCGATGTCACCGCCATGCGGAACACTTCGCGTCCTTTGAGCTGCATGGCCATATGGGTGTCGATGCCCTCACCGGTCTCGAAGGGAGTGGGCTCGCAGGGGAGGCGGTAATAGATTACGTCGGGCATGGGTGTCGATGTCAGCTTACTAGCTATGTAGTTATCACCCTTTCCGAGCACCAGGGCTCCGGCGCCGTCGCCGAAGAGCACGCAGGTCTCGCGCTGTGTCCAGTCGACCATGCGCGTCACTTCCTCGGCACATATATATAATATATGTTGTGCGCGACCTGTTTCGATGAAAGCGTCGCAGATGTCGAGGCCGTAAGTGAAGCCGGCGCATGCCGAGTTGATGTCCATCGTGGGACAGTTGGGTCCTTTGATGCCGAGGATGTGCTGCACCATCGCCGCCAGCGATGGTGTGACGTATACGTTGCAGACATTGTGGCAGATGATGTAGTCGATGTCGTCGGGCACCAATCCGGCGGCTTCTATGGCACGTTGGCCAGCTAGGGCGGCGAGCTCTTCGAACCTCTCGGTGGTGATAATTTGTCTTGACTTGATTCCGGTGCGCGTCGTGATCCACTCGTCACTCGTGTCTACGTAGTCCGACAGCATGTCGTTGGTGACGGTGTGCTTTGGTAGCGCACTTCCTGTTCCTAATATTTTCATGCTATAGTTTTTGTGGGCAGGGTGTGCTTTCGATGTGTTATGCCCTTGTTAATTATCTTAAATTTTATTAAAATCGGGTTGCAAAGAAACGACATCCTAAATAAATAGAAATGTTAAAATCCGCTAAAAAGACAATATGATTGGCAAAAGAGCGTTATTTTGGGTGAAATTTTACTATTTTGGGTGAAAAATGAACAGCAATTATATTGACCAACCGCTTAATCTCACCTCGATAAGGCGTTTTCTGACCCGTCACGAGTCTATTTTGCTCTTTTTGTCGCTGACGCTCGTAGTCGCCGTTTTGCTGGTCGTCTTCGGCCAGCCGACCTCCATCCTGAACTATTTCGACCAGAGGTCATCCCTCACACCTTTGGGACAGATAACTATCTCGTTTATCTCAGGTTTCGGGGTTCTGTTGCTCAGCCGCCTCGTTCTTTTCCTTGTCGGGCGCAAACGTGACCTCGCACCTGCGGCAATGGTGATATGGATTGTCGCCGAACTGATACTTTGTGTGTCGGTAATGGCCTTGGTCCTCTGGGGTTTGTGTGGTGGCGGCGCCGTCAATCTGACGCCTCTGGTGGGAGATTTGGTGCTTGGGACGATAGGGGTTCTATTGGTGCCCACCGTCGTCACTTACCTCATACGTCGTCTCCGAGAGGCTCAGGGAGAGGTGATGCGCATGCGTCAACTCCTTGGCCATCAAGATGTCCAGGCGAAACAGGCCGCCGATGCCAGTATCAACTTTTTTGCCAAGGGTGGCCGTCTGGCGTTCTCCACACGCATGGGCAACATATTGTATATCGAGGCTGCCGACAACTACGTCAACATCCACTATGTCAACGGCGAAAAGGAGGAGACCTTCATCCTGTTCAACTCCATGAAGAACATCGAGAAGAGCTTCGCCGGCACCAGCCTCATGCGCTGCCATCGCGGCTACATGGTCAACGCCGACAACGTGCGCCTCATGCGCAAGGAGGCTCTCGGTTTGGTGCTGGAAATCAACCACTGCGCCAAGACGATACCCGTCTCCAAGAGCTTCGCCGAGCCTGTCACGCAGTATTTTGCCTACAACACCAATATGACCCTCCCCAACGAATAGAACCAACACATTGTTATGGAGTTACGACTTACTTTCGCTGAAATCAGCGAGATGATTGAGAAAAAGGCCGGGCGTGCCCTGCCGCTCTCCTACGGCGGCCCACACACCGTGCGTGTCAACTACGACGTCAACGTCCTCTTCAAGACCGCATCGGTGGGCATAGACCTTACCGTCGACCAGGTTGTCGACAGCGATATATACCTCAGTTTCAACGGTGGTGCCGGCATCGACTTCATGGTGCGGCAGGCCGTGGGTATGGCCAAGAGCCGTCCCGGTGGCGAGTTCATAGAGCAGCTCGACGACAACCGCATACTGCTGGCACTGAGCCGCACCAAGCAGGCGGGCTCGCTGCTGGAGCATGTGTCGCTGCGCGACATACGCTTTGACGAGCAGTACGCCATCATCGACTTCGTTCCCAAGGCTTTATAGCATCGCTTCGGAGCCGGTATGGCTCCTCTTCGGCATTCCTGCGGCCTTTCGACGGCTTTCCTCTGAAGAAATGCCGAAGTGGGTCCGTAGTGGGCTCCGTACCGGCTCCATGTCAAAACGAGGATTGTCCGGGTGGTGTTTCCGGAGGTCATAATGGTGTTGTTTAATGGGAGGAGAACCGCCTTGCCAAAAGTGCATTGCCGCCTCCTTTTTTGTGGCGATTTTTCAGTTTTTTGTCGGGGTGTCAAAAAAAATATGTATCTTTGCATCGCGAATAACATAGGCAATGCAAATGGAAAATACAGACAACTCCACCGCTCAGGAGTATATAGTAGACCTTGAGAATGTGGTGATTAGCTATGATGAAGAGCCGGTGCTGAAGGATGTGGCGCTGCGTCTCGGAAGCGGCGATTTCGTCTATCTTATAGGCAAAAGCGGCGCCGGCAAGACTTCTTTGCTGCGGTCGCTCTATGCCGACCAGCCCATCGAGAGCGGTGTGGCGCGGGTGTGTGGCTTCGACGTGGTGAACATACGCCGCCGCCATGTGCCGCAGTTGCGCCGCAAGATAGGCATCGTGTTCCAGAACTTCCGTCTGCTGAAGGACCGCAGTGTGAGTTCGAACCTTGAGTTTGTGCTGCGCGCCACGGGGTGGAAGAAGCGCAACGAGATACAGAACCAGATAGCCAAGACCCTTGAGGCTGTGGGTATTGCCGACAAGGCCGATGTGTTGCCGACACGTCTGTCGGAGGGTGAGCAGCAGCGTGTGGGTATTGCGCGTGCGCTGATTAACAATCCGCAGCTCATTTTGGCCGACGAGCCGACGGGCAACCTCGACCCGGTGACGTCGGCGGAGATTATGCAGCTGTTGATGGATATCAACAAGAACATGGGCACGACGATGCTCATCTCGACGCATGACTTCATGATGATAGACCGTTTCCCGGCGCGCGTGGTGGTGTGCGAGAACGGTACGGTGAGGGACACGGAGAGTTGAAATTTAAGAGTTATGAGTTGGGTGGTGAAATAATTTACTGGAAAGAAGTACGAAATAGAAAAAACATATATTACGGATATGAAGAAGATATTGCTGATAGTTATGGCTTGCCTGGTGGCGTTGGGCGGCGCCGAGGCGCAGAAGAAGCCGTCAAAGGGCAAGAAGAAGGATAGCCCCGTCATCGAGGGCCGTCAGAAGGTGCGTGAGAGCGACTACCAGACCTACGACCGCTTCACGCAGTTCACTACCAAGGATATGGGTCGCTACTACACGCCGTTCGACTACTCGAAGATGTGCAGCGAGACGCAGGCGAAGGCTCCTAACTGGGGTACGCTGCAGCCGGTGATGAACTACATTGAGAAGGTCTCGCGCGCCACGCTGACGATGTGTGCCATCTATGCCGTCAACCCATCGGTGGAGAGCACCAAGGAGCACGACCGTATTGCCGCGCAGGGGCGCCAGGAGGCGCTGAAGGCCTTGGAGTGCTTCGACGCATGGAAGGTGCAGCAGGGCTGGCGCAACAAGATACAGTACAAGGTGGCTGAGGTCGACTACCGCTACTTCAAGGGTGCCAACTACTTTGACGGTGCATATACCGACGAGCTGATACCCGTGGGCTTGATACTCTATTTCGGCACCAAGAAGAAGGCTGTCTTTGACCCCGATACTACGACGCGTACCTTCCAGGACATCAAGTTCTTCCCCAACGATGCCACCATCGTGGAGTCGTGGAACACGCTGCTCGATGAGCTGAGCGAGTACCTGAAGGAGAACGACCGCAAGGGGGTGCTGCTCACCGGCCACTGTGACAATCAGGGCACCGGGGCCTATGTCAAGGGCCTCTCGCGCCAGCGTGCCGTCGAGGTGAAGAAGGCTCTTGTGGCACGTGGCATCGACGCCACGCGCATCGAGGTGGAGGCCAAGGGCGACGAGCAACCCGTGGGCGACAACTCGACCTACGAGGGCCGTGTGCAGAACAACCGCGTGAGTGTCAAGATACAGTAAGGCTAAGAGTTGGGAATTGAGAGTTTGTGAGTGGGTGATAGTAGGGTTAGGATGGGTTTAGGACGGGTTTAGGACGGGTAAAGAGACGGGATAAGTATTGAACGATAAAGAAAAATATAGACAGTTGTGTGAGACAGAGGGAGCTGGTATCCCTCTGTTTCAGCAATGGTGGTGGATGGAGAGCGTCTGCTGTGGCAAACGGTGGGATGTGCTCCTCGCTGAACGCGACGGGCGCATCTGCGGTGCTCTGCCGTTTCTCTGTGGCAGCAAGTTTGGCGTGCGCTATGTGCTGCAGCCGCAGTTGACGATGTTCACGGGCCCTTGGCTCGCCGCCGATGCCGACAGCGGTGTGCTCGCCGAGCTGATGGAACGTATGGCTGCCCGGCGCGACGCTGTGGCGCTGCTGCGCTGCGCGCCGTCGATTATAGGGAGTGATGTGTTTGAACGTGCCGGATGGCAGGTCGGGCAGCGCTACACATGGCGTTTCGACGCCTTGCGCCCGCTGCCGCAGATGATGGCCGACGCCTCGCAGCTGCGCAGGCGCGACTTTGCACGCAACGCCGAGCTGCTGACGGTCGACTACTGTGTGTCGCCTGCCGAGCTGGCGTCGCTGCATGATGGTCAGTATCGCCGGCAGGGGAAACGTGACGTGGTGGATGCTGCCTTCATGGCCCGTGTCGCTGCCACTGCCGTGGAGCATGGCAACGGCGTGGTGGCTGGGGTAAGTGATGCGGCTGGAACCTTGCAGGCGGCGGTCTTCGTGGCATACGATAGCAACTGTGCTTACCTGCTGCTGCTGGCGCGTGGTGCTGAGGCGCCGCGCAACGCTATGGCTTACCTCGTGTGGCGTATCGTGGAGTGGCTCACTTCGCGCACACGTATGTTCGACTTCGAGGGCGGCGCCGAACCCGGTGTGGGTGAGTACTACCGCTCCTTCGGTGCCTGTCAGGTGCCCTATCTGCAGCTGACGCGCTGTCGCATGCCGCTGATAGGTAAAATGTTGGGATTATGAAGATAATGCTTGTTGTGGTGTCTAAGACCGACGTGCCGTATATACAGACAGGCATCGACGAGTATGTGGGGCGGTTGCGCCACTACTGTGACTTTGAGATGGTAGTCGTGCCGGCATTGAAAGGTTTGGGCAAGGCTACCCCCGACGAGGTGAAGGAACGCGAAGGCGAGCTGATACTGAAGCAACTGGCCAAGGCCGATGCAGTGGTGCTGCTCGACGAGCACGGCAAAGAGTACACCTCGGTGGGGTTTTCCGAGATGCTGCAAGGCCACATGAACCGTGGTACACGCATCCTGGCCTTCGTCATTGGCGGTGCCTACGGTTTCTCCAAGGAGGTATATGCTGCTGCCACGCAGAAGATGTCGCTCTCACAGATGACCTTCAACCACCAGATGGTACGCCTCTTCTTCCTTGAGCAGTTATATCGCGCCCACACTATACTGCGACACGAAAAATACCACAATGAATAGGATTTTATGGAGGGTGTAAGTGTTATAGATTTAAGAATATTTAACACTAAAAAACATACCTTTGGGCAATAATATAATGTTGCGGGCGTTATAAGAACAGCCATTAGGGATAATGGTGGATTGTTGAAATTGAAGTATAATAAATAAAGTATAGCAAAGAAAATGAAGAAAATCTTTTTGGCTTTAGGCCTGATGATGTTCACCGTGGCTTTCACGGCATGCAACCAGAAAGAGCTTGACGCTCAGAAAGCTACTATTGACTCGCTGCAGGGTGTGGTCGACGGCAAGGACGCCGAGATTGACGACCTTTTCCAGATGCTCAACGAGATTGAGGGTAACCTCTCTATGATCAACTCCAAGTACAGCAGTGTGCAGGAGATGCGTCGCAACAATACCGAAGGCACCTACAACCACAAGAAAGAAATCGCCGACCAGATGAGCTCCATCGAGAGCATCATGGCTGACAATAAGGCCAAGATAGCCCAGCTCAACTCGCGCGTGAGCTCGTTGAACAAGAAGAACAGCGACCTCCAGGCTTACATCACCAAGCTTGAGGAGCGCAGTGCCGCCCAGGAGCAGCAGATCGCCGAGCTCCTCACCGAGCTTGAGAACAACAAGGTCGTCATCAAAGGCCTCAACAAGAACGTCAGCGAGCTGACCGCTTCGAACCAGCAGAAAGACGATTACATTGCCCAGCAGATGGCTGATGCCAACCGCGCTTGGTTCATCGTTGGCAGCTACAGCGACCTCAAGGAGGCTGGCATCGTCAACAAGACCGGCGGCTTTATCGGCATCGGTCGCCGTCAGGGCACCATGGCCGACATGCCCACGGAGCTTTTCACCGAGATTGACCGCACCAAGGTGACCACCATCACTATCAACATGAAGAAGGCCCAGGTCATCTCCAAGCACCCCGAAAACAGCTACGAGCTCGTGGCAGACGAGGAAGAGAGCGGCGTTACCGCCTACCTCCGCATCCTCAACCCCACGCTCTTCTGGAAGTACACCGACTATCTGGTTGTCTCCACCAAGTAAAGAAAATCGAAAAAACACATTTTTTAACAACACATTTTATTAACCAAAAACACAAAATCATGAAAAAAGTTTTATTAACCCTCGCACTCGCTGCTTTCGCATTTGCAGCAAACGCACAGTTTGTGGTCAGCGGCCAGCTTGGCTTTAACACCAACGGTGGTAGCACCTACACCAAGACTGAAGTTGGAGTCACTAATGAAACAAAGATCCCCAACAACATTCTTAACACTATCACTTTTGCTCCCTCGTTTGGCTACATGTTGAACGACAACATGCAGGTTGGCTTGAGCTTCGGTTTAGGCTACAGATACACCAAGACTTTCAACACAGTTCCTCCTATTGGCGAGGCTTACACTACCCCCAACCTCAACGCCGAAAACTGGACCTCCGTTTCTCAGATGAACTTCAACATCGCCCCCTACTTCCGTTATTATTTCGCGGAAGCCGCTAATTTCAAGTTCTTCTGTGAGGCAAGTATTTTCTGGACAATAAACGGTAGGCCGACCACACATCTCTTCGCCACCAAGATTGATGCCGATCCCGCAAGTGCTGTTGTTGGACGTCCCGCTGTTGACACCACTTATAGAGGCACCTATGTCGCCCCTGCCGCTAATACTACCATCAACAAACACACTGAGACTGATATGGCCCTTGGTATTAACATTGTTCCTGGTGTGAACTACAAGTTCAATGACCACTTCTCTGCCGACCTCTACCTCAACCTCGTTGCCATCAACTTCACTCACAGTTGGCAGAAGGAGTATCTTGAGACCACCACCAACACTCCTGCTGGTACCCTCAACGCCAAGTTTAACGATCGTGCCCGTAGCAATTCCTTCAACTTCGGCGCCAACTTCAACAACCTTTCCATTAACGATTTCCTGAACTTCCGCCTTGGCATCAACTATCACTTCTAAACCATTCATTTTGGTATAGAATACCCAATAGGGTGCTCCATCAAGAGCACCCTTTTTTGTTCTTTTTCTGTCGCTTGCCTGTGGCAGATGTGTTAAAGTTTAGTTTAAAAACGTGCTTCCGCTCAAATGGGTCTTATATTTTATATGCGTCATTTTGAGCAGTGGCATTTGGTCGCGAGAGTTCATTGACATGTTGAGTATATTGGTCTATAGGATTATTTTTATGTCAGTGTGTATTATTTCGGGAAAAAGTCGTATCTTTGCAGTCGCAAATAGAACATAAAACATCTATATATGAAAGTAAGAGAACTTGTAGAGAGGTTGAACCTCAAGGTACTCAGCGGTGAGAGCGGTCTCGACCGCGACATTGACGGCTGCTATGTCAGCGACCTGTTGAGCGACGTTATGGGCAACGCCGAGATGGGCAACGTGTGGGTCACCCTGCAGACGCACAAGAATGTGATGGCCATTGCCTCGCTGAAAGAGCTTGCTTGCGTCATCCTCGTCAAGGGTCTCACCGCCAGCGACGACACCGTGGAGCAGAGCAATGAGGAGGGCATTCCCTTCCTCAGTACCGACATGCAGACCTATGAGACCGTCGGCAAGATATACCAGCTTTTGAATGCGTGAGTGTGTTAATGTGTTAGTGTGTAAGAGACTGATGCATTCAACTGCTCACACAATAACACATTAGCGCAATAGCATATTAGATATGCTGACTCCTTACAAAGCCGACCTGCACATACACACTGTGCTGTCGCCTTGTGGTGACCTCGAGATGTCGCCCACGGCGATAGTGGAGCGTGCCCTCTCGCGTGGCCTTGACATGATAGCCATCAGCGACCACAACACTACCCGTCAGGTGAAGGTGGCGCAGAAGGTCGGCAAGGAGAAGGGTTTGTTCGTGCTGGGCGGTGTGGAGGTGACCTCGCAGGAGGAGACCCACTGCCTATGCTACTTCCGTGACGACGCGCAGCTTGACGCGTTCCAGGAGTTCCTTGACGCGCACCTGCCGCCCATCCCCAACGATGAGGACCGCTTCGGCTACCAGCTCATCGTCGACGAGAACGAGGAGATTGTGGGCGAAGAACCCTACCACCTGCTCAACGCCATAGATGTGGACATCGACGGCATCTACGATGAGGTGCACCGCATCGGTGGCCTCTTTGTGCCGGCGCACATCAACAAGGGCACCACCAGCCTGATGAGCCAGTTGGGTTTTGTGCCGCCCGACCTCAGGTCCGATGGCCTTGAGATCAACGCACGCACCACACGCGACGAGATGGTGAAAAAATTCGCCTACCTTAAGCGCTTTACCTTCATCACCGACAGCGACGCCCACTTCATCGACAACGTCGGCGACGTATACAACCACGTCTACATGGAGCACCGCACCTTCGACGAGTTTGCCATGGCTCTGCACGGCGAAGAGGGTCGCTATGTGGACAGCATGTACTTCCGCGACCATAGACTTAGGTAGTTAAGAGTTATGAAACGAATACTATTCAGCCTTCTATTATCTCTGCTGTGCGGCGTTAGCGTGGCGCAGCAGCCCCAGCCCGGCGTTCCGGCGCCACAACGCTTCACCGTGCGTTTCGAGAGTCAGCATGGCGAGGCATTCTCGGTCTTCATCGACGGCGAATTGCAGAACCGTATGCCGCAGACGCGGGTCATGGTGAGCAACGTCAGCGACCAGACCCACGAGGTCATCGTGGTGCTCAAGCGTCCCACCGAGAAGGCTGCCGTCATGAGCCTGCGCCCCGGCGAGCCCAATGTGCTGGTGAACATCAACTACGACCGTCGCCTCGACCGACTCTACCTCTACACCCCTGCACACAACCGCGGTGATGTCGAGGAGAAGCTGCCCGAGCTGCAGGTGCCTAAGACCTATGCCGCCCAGCGGGCTGCTGAAGGTAACACCGTCGCCGCTGCCGAGACGTCCGACACCGTCGTGAGGTACACCGAGGAGCAGGTGGACTCTATGGTGGTGCGCCTCAAGGCGCAGTCCTTCGACAGCGACCGCCTGGCTCTGGCCAAAGTCATTGTGGCTTCTGCCGCCACCCTCACCGCCGACCAGATAGCCCGCCTGGCACGTGTCATAGACTTCAGCAATTCGCAGGTCGACTTCCTCAAGTACGCCTTCCACTACTGCGCCGACCCTGTCAACTACACCGTTGCCGTCGATGTCCTGACCTTCACTAGCGACAAACGTAAAGTGCTCGACTATGTCGCCGCGCAGCGGTAGCAAATAGACCCAATACGACAAGGGCGGGCTCGTTTTACGAGCCCGCCCTTGTCGTATATACTCCTCACTTAAAGGAAAACAACTTTCGATGGGAACTTGGCGGTCTCCGACTTGAAGCGCAGTGTGCCGTTCTGCGTGTAGCTCAGCACGTCGCCGGTGGCTTGATAGTCGGCGTCAAGTATATAGATGTCGCCCGTGGTGGGGTTGATGTTGATGCCGTATGCGTTGTTGGTGATGGCCGGAGTGAAGGGGAAGCCCTCAACGGTGCCGTCGGCGCTGATGACGACCCAGCTCGGCTGTTCGTCGTAGGGAGCGTCGTAGCCATATACCTTGCCGTTGTAGACATCCATCTTGGTGAGACCGTGGTTGACAGGCGTCACAGCGTTGCTGTTCACGTCCACGATGGCGCAGCCGTTCGGCGAGTCATAGCCGTTGCCCCAGCTGACAATGACCTTGCTGTCGTTTATCTTCACCACCTTGTTGAGGTTCGAGCCCACGACGACGGACGGCAGCGTGTCGAACGAGGTGAGGTCCACCACATGCAGGCGGTTGTCGTACATGTAGCTGTCGTTATAGGCTCCTGCCACGTAGGCTTTCCCGTTGACGATGGCAATGCCCTCGGGCTTGTATTCACCTATGATGCAAGTGTCTTCTATGGTCAGCGAGGCTGCATCCACGCGCACCACACAGGCCGGCGTGTAGCAGGTGATGTAGAGCTTGCCCCCGTCGGCTGCAATGCTGCGGGGCTTCATGGTGCCCATGCTCTTTTGGGTGGAACGGCCGGTGGCAGGGTCTATGGCCTCCAGCGTGTTCGACTCGGTGACGGTGACATACACCTTGCCGTTGTACAGTATCATGTCCTGGGCCTGCTTGCCGAGGCCGTAGTTGTTGGCGTTCTCGAACCAGTGGTTGTCGATGTCTCCGTTGGTGATGTCGAGGGCCGAGATGGCGGCGTTGTTGGCCGTGAAGTCGCCTTCGTTGAGGACGAGGGCCCCCTTGGTCTCTACGGTCGCGTTGTTGTTGTCTTCCTTCTCGCAGGCTGCCATCCCGAGGACGGCCATCCCGATGAACAAGATGTGTGTGAAGCGTTTCATATCTGTGCTTTTTATCTGTTGTTTCTGTCAGAATTCATATATTGCGCCAATCTTCCAGTTGCGCCCCATCATGGGGTAGGTGGCTATTATCTCGTACTGCGTGTCGAGCAGGTTCTGCACCGATGCGCGCAGCGTCAGGGTGCCAAGCCTCAGGTCAAAGCTCCGGTCGGCCGACAATGAGATGTCGCAGTAGGCCGGCAGGCGGTTGTCGGCCGAGTTCTGGTGCCCGAAGTAGCGGTGGCCTACGACGATGGCCGCCGTGCCTATGTTCACCCAGCTGTTCTCCCACCGCAGGTTGGCGCCGCCCGAATGGCGCGGGGTGTATACTATCTGGTGGCCGTAGGTGCGGCTGTTGGGATCCGTGTGGTTCAGCGCTGCCTGGAACGAGTAGTTGACGCGCACCGACAGCTGCGCAATCTGCACGTCGGCTGTGGCGTCGACACCGTAGATGTCCACCAGGCCGAAGTTCTCCATCGACCAGTAGTACATGCTCCCCGTGGGCTTAGCCACAATCTTGTCCTTCACGCGGTTGTAGTAGGCGTCGAGCGTCAGCTGCCCGCTGAAGGCCGTGCTGTCGGCGGCGAAGAGCTGCGTCACCCCGATGTTGACCTGGTTGGCCAGCTCCGGGCGCAGGTCCCATGGGATGAGTTGGTAATAGTATAGCTCGCCGAAGGTGGGCACCCGGTAGCTCTGCTTGTAGAACAGGCGCGCCGTCGTGGCGTCGCCCAGCTTGTACATGAGCGACACGAAAGGCGTAAGCCGCCGGTAGGCGGGGGTGGAGTCTATGTCGGCGATGCGGTCGCCGATGGAGGTGTACAGCAGGTTGCCCCTCACCGTGAGCCGCTTGCGGCTGTACACTATCTCGGCCACCGCGGCCAGGTTGCAGCGCGTCACGTCGGTGTGGTGGTTCAGCGCCGTGTTGTGGTGGCTGCCGAGGTGCGCCAGGCTGGCGTCGGCGGCAAGGCTCATGGCGAAGCCCCTGCCCAGCGTCGTGTGCCAGCTGCCGCTGAGGTAGGCCTCGCGCTGGCGGTAGGTGTCGTGGGTCTTGCGCTCCGTGTCGTCGTAGATGTCGTTGCTCAGGCTCGCCTTGCCCATCAGCTGTGCCTGCCAGCGCTTGCGCTCCACGCGCCAACGAGTCTGCGCGAAAGCCATCTCCTCGTGCGACTCCTGCCCGCTGACGGCCACCGAGTGCAGGGTGACCGAGCCGGGGAACTCATGGAAACCACGCATATAGTGCACCTTGGTGACTATTGTGTTGCCCGGGGCGATGGTGTGGAACAGGTTGCCGTCGGCCGACGCCATCCACACCGCCGAGTGCGAGCGCCGCTCCACCGAGGAGCTGTCGCGGTGCGAGGGGGTGTAGTACAGCGTGAAAGGGTAGTCGCCCTTGCTGCGCAGATAGTTGGCCCAGAAGGTGCTCTTCAGCTTGCGGCTCCAGCGCTGCTCCCACATAAGGGTGGGCGAGAGGTGGCCGAAGCTGCCGCACTCCGCGCCGGCTTTTATCTTGGTGTGCTCGCCCGGCCAGAACCGGGGCTCGGCGGTCTCCATGTTGAGGGTGTTGCCGGCGGCGTAGGCGCGCGCCGGGAGCAGCGGCGCCTGCTCCTGCCCCTGGCTGAAGCTCACGTAGGCTGCGTTGCCCAGCAGGTAGCGCCCCAGGTCCACCTGGCCGTTCTGCGCGTCGTTGACGGGCACCCCGTCTAGCGTCACCGCCGAGAACTGGCTTCCCAGGCCGCGCGCCGACACCGTTTTGATGCCACCCACGCCGCCGTAGTCCTTCAGCGTCACACCAGCCATCTGCTTCACGGCGTCGCTCAGCAGCATGGCCCCCTGGGCTTCTATCTTCTTCACGTCCATCACCTGTGTCGGCGCCGCCGTGTTCACCGTCGAGGGGGCACGCTGCGTGCTCACCTCCACCTCGTCGAGGGTGCGCACCGTGTCCTGCGCCGCCAGGCCTAAAGGTGCCAATCCGGCGGCAAGCAGCAAAGCCCGGAGGAAGGGACGTACCGTAAGCAGGAGTCGCGCCGATGGCCGTAGCCGTTGGCGTACAATAAACGATACTTTACAATATAAACTGACAATGCTCATCTCCGTCCTTTCCTCGAGGGCTTCATGTTGCTTTTCTCGGTCGCGGCAGGTCTTCTGGCTTGCCTCCGGCGCTCCGCCTTCCCACACGCCTATGGCGGCGCGCAGTGGCTCGTGGAGCGCCTAACTCGTTGAGGCTCACAGCAGCGGGACTGCCCGGGATTTGCACCCGGTTCCCTATTATCAGCCCTTGCGGGCTGACCGAAACCGGCTGCAAAAATACGAAAAAAACATGAATTACCGTCAATGACCGTCATTTTTATAATAACTTTAAAGCGAATTACCATAAACAGCCGTGAATTGTCATGAATCATTTATCTGTTGAAAATAAATAAGTTATGACATTATAAAATGGGTAACATACTGATTTACAGCCGCCGGCACGGAACCTCTTCGGCCCCTCTTAGGAGTCCCTTCGGCGATCCTTCGGCATTTCTTCAGTAGTTCTTCAATGGTATTTCAATGGTCCACTGAAGAACTACTGAAGAAGTATCGTTGCAGTATCGTTGAAATGCCGTACCGGCTCCGTAGGGATTACGGGGCAAAAAGAAGGCTGCCAAAGTTAAATAGTGTTAAAAAAACGAAGTTGGGTGGCCCTTTTTGGCGAAAAGATGGGATTTAAGCCTCGGCTATCTCGCCGATGAGGTCGTTCTCCATGGCTGAGGTGATGCGTACGGTGATGAAGTCGCCCGGGGCGACGTTGATATGTTGATGTGTCGATATGTTATTATGAGGGATAAGGACTTCGTCGTCGACTTCGGGGCTGTCGTATTCGGTGCGCGCCACGATGCCATCCTCGTCGATACGGTCGACGAGGCATCGGAAGGTGTGCCCGACGCGGGCTTCGTTCTTCTCGAGAGAGATGGCTTCTTGCACGGCCATGAGCTCGCTGACGCGGCGTTCTTTCTCCTCGTCGGGCACGGGGTCGCCGAGGTGTTCGGCGGGGGTGCCTTCCTCGGGCGAGTAGGCGAAGCAGCCCATGCGGTCGAAGCGTGCCTGCCGCACGAACTCCTTGAGTTCCTCGAAGTCCTCGGCGCTCTCGCCCGGGTAGCCTACGATGAGGGTGGTGCGGATGGCTGCGTCGGGCAGCCGCTGGCGGAACTTTTCGAGCAGGTGCAGGGTGCCCTCGCGGTCGATGCCGCGCTGCATGGAGCTGAGGATGCGGCTGTTGATGTGCTGCAGGGGTATGTCGATGTAGTTGCAGATGTTGGGGTGTGAGGCTATGGCGTCGATGGCGTCGTCGGGGAAGGAGGCGGGATAGGTGTAGTGGAGGCGTATCCACGCGGCGCCGCTCTCGTCGGCCAGCCGGTTGAGCAGCTCGCCGAGGGCGCGGCGGTGGTAGAGGTCGAGGCCATACCAGGTGGTGTCCTGGCTGATGACTATCAGCTCTTTGACGCCCTTGGCGACGAGGATCTTGGCTTCGGCCACGAGGTCGTCGATGGGTATTGACTTGTGGGCGCCGCGGATGAGGGGTATGGCGCAGTAGGAGCAGCTGCGGTTGCAGCCTTCGGCAATCTTGAGGTAGGCGTAGTGGGAGGGGGTGGAGAGGGGCCGTTCCACTATGGTATCTATAGTGCCTTTGGTATCTATGGCGCCTAAATCCTGTGCTATTTTCTCCCACTCGTGGACGCCGTACCAGGCATCGACCTCGGGTATCTCCTTGACGAGCTCGTCTCTGTAGCGCTCAACGAGGCAGCCGCAGGCGACGATGCGGCGGGCTTTGCGGCCGCGGGTCTTGACGCCTATCTGCTGCAGTATGGTGTTGACGCTCTCCTCCTTGGCGTCGCCTATGAAGCCGCAGGTGTTGACGATGACGGTGTCGCAGTCGTTGCCTTGGCGGTCGAAGAAGACGCTGTGCCCTTGTGCTTTCAGCCGTGCGGCGAGGTTCTCGCTGTCGACGGTGTTCTTGGAGCAGCCGAGGGTGATGATGTTGATTCTCATTGTGGATAGTGGGCAGTTATTCGAAGAGGCTGTCGACGAATTCGTCGGGGTTGAAGAGCTGTAGGTCGGTCATTTTCTCGCCAAGGCCGATATAGCGTACCGGCACGTTGAACTGGTCGCTTATGCCTATGATGACGCCGCCCTTGGCGGTGCCGTCGAGCTTGGTGAGGGCGAGGGCGTTGACGTCGGTGGCTTCGGTGAACTGGCGTGCCTGCTCTATGGCGTTCTGGCCTGTGGAGGCGTCGAGGACGAGGAGCACCTCGTGCGGCGCGTCGGGCACGAGCTTCTGCATGACGCGGCGTATCTTGGTGAGCTCGTTCATGAGGCCCACCTTGTTGTGCAGGCGTCCGGCGGTGTCGATGATGACGACATCGGAACCTCTGGACAGCGCGCTTTGGAGGGTGTCGTAGGCTACGGAGGCGGGGTCGGCACCCATGCCTTGCTGCACGATGGGCACCCCGACGCGGTCGGCCCAGAGCATGAGCTGTTCGACGGCGGCGGCGCGGAAGGTGTCGGCGGCACCGAGCATGACATTGCGGCCAGCCTGCTTATAGCGGTAGGCGAGCTTGGCGATGGTGGTGGTCTTGCCGACGCCGTTGACGCCAACGACGAGGATGACGTAGGGCTTGGCGGGCAGGGGTGCGTCGAAGGTGGCGGGCATGTTGCTCTGCGGACGCCGCAGGAGCTGTGCTATCTCGGCGCGCAGTATGTCGTTGAGTTCCGAGGTGGAGATGTATTTGTCGCGGTGTATGCGGTCCTGCAGTTTGGCGATGACCTTGAGGGTGGTGTCGACGCCCACGTCGGAGGTGATGAGGGTCTCCTCAAGGTTGTCGAGCACGTCGTCGTCGACGGAGGTCTTGCCGAAGATGGAGCGTGTCAGCTTGGCGAACAGGCTCTCCTTGGTCTTGGCAAGACCCGAGTCGAGGGTCTGGCGGTCGGCGGTCTTTTCTTTACGGCTGAATAATCCCATGGCTGTGTGCTTATTTGAGGGCTTTCTCCATTACGGGACGTATCTCCTTGTCGAAAATCTGCATGTACTTGTCGTAGGAGTATTTGGTGTTGTCGCCCGAGGCGAAGTACCAGAGGATGGCTGTGAATTCCTTGGTGGGATAGAAGCCCGGGACAACGGTGACCAGTGTGCCGTCGGCGCGGAAGATGGCGAAGGAGGGGAATCCTATGCGCTGGCCGAGGGTGGCCTGGGTGAAGACGTGCACTTTGTTGCGCCCTTGTGTGGCGGGAGGGTAGACGCGGCCGTTCCAGGTGACGGTCTCGTTGCCTTCGGCGTTGAACTTGACGGGGTAGTAGCAGGTGTTCATTATCTTGGCCACCGTGGGGTCGGTGAAGGTCTGGCGGTCCATCTTCTTGCAGTAGCCACACCAGTTGGTGTAGAAGTCCACGATGTAAAGGCGCGAACCTATCTTGGCCTGTGAGGCGTCGGCGATGGTGTGCCAGTTGACCTGTGCCGTGGCGGTGCCTACGAGGAGGCTGATGATTGTGATGATGAGTGTCTTTTTCATGACTTATGCTGTTTTTGTTTGTTTACCATTCGTATTGCCAGTCCTGCTCGTTGTCCTGCTCTTCCTCTATGTATATCTCCTCGCGCTCCTCGCGGTCGCGGATGCGGAAGAGTCGGCCCAGCCAGTCGTCCTTTTTTGAGCGCACCTGTGTGCCGCGCTGGCTGTCTTCGTCGATGATGCGCACGAGCCGTGCGGTGTAGTTCTCCACGTAGTTGCCGCCGGTCAGGGGGTCGTGGTGCAGGACGGCGCCGGTGTAGTAGTGGCGGAGGATGCTGTCGTAGGCATAGCCGAGAGAGACCATGCGGATGGCGCCTTCCTGGCTGAGGCCCACGCCGTGACCGTAGCCGTGGCCGGTGAGTATGACGTTGTTGGACAGGGTGTCGAGGGTGACGGAGAAGAATGTGGACTTGAGCTGCCAGTCGAGACGGACGCGTGTGAGTGGCACACCGAGGATGCGCGCCTGGCGCACAGGCTGGCTGAAGTGCAGCAGACTGTCGCGCACAACGCTGTCGGCGGTGTTGAGTTTGTGCGTCTTGCCGAAGTAGTTGAGCCATCGGTCGGCGCTGATGGTGCGTACCCAGTCGCTCTGCCGCATGCCGAAGGAGAAGGTGTCGACGACGGAGCGCAGGTAGGGTAGGGCGGTGCGCCACACATCCTCGGAGTTGGCCGTCTGGCCTCCGCTGTTGGAGTGGAAGGGTGTCTCTATGAGGTTACCGGCGCTGTCCACCAGGGTCTCGCCGCTGCTCTCGATGACGCCGAGCATGATGTCGGGGCGTATGCAGCGGTTGAGGTAGGCCTGGCAATGCACGTTGTCGCAGAAGTTATAGCCGTCGGCGGCGTGTTTGTTGAGGTTGCGCAACGCCCATGTGCGGCTGATGATGGCCTGTATGCGGAAGATGTCGCTCTGCTGGCCGTATATCTCACTCTGCACGACGCCGGCGATATAGGTCTCAAACTCTATGTCGCCGATGAGGAGCAGCTTCTTGCCGGCGGCAGGCTTTACCTCAAGGTTGCCCTCATAGGTGCGCTGCTTGCAGCCTTCGGGGTTCAGACAAAGGATGCAGGCGGTGTCTACAGCCTCGAGGCGCACTTTGCCGAAGGTGCCGTAGTCGTCGTCGTTGACGCTGACATGAAGTCGGCCGCCTTCAGGCCGTATGAGCACAGAGCGGCCTTCGCCGACCATGTCCTCGATGAGGGTGCTGTCGTCGCCGTAAAGGTTGTAGTTGCCAAGGTCGAAGCTCACGTTGAGGGTGCTGACGCTGTTGGTGCTGAAAAGCCTCACCTTGACACGGTCGGCGTATGCCGGCATGACGGCAAGCAACATCACTATTATGGTCAGCAGACGCTTCATTTCTGTGTCAGGTTATAGATGATATCGGCAGTGCGGGCCGAAGCTCCGCCGTTGCCGAGAAGTGTGCGCATGTCGGCGTACTCGTTGAGCATGCGTTCGCGGTTGCTCTCGTCGTCGGCTATGAGGCGGAACTCACGCTCCAGGCGCTCTGCGCTGAAGTCATCCTGTATAAGCTCGGTGACGATGGGACTGTCGGCGATAAGGTTGACCAGCGAGATATATTGTATGCGGCGCCCTACGACGGCTCTGGCAATGAGATAGGAGATGGGGTTGCCGCTATAGCAGACCACCTGTGGCACGTTGAAGAGGGCTGCCTCAAGGGTGGCTGTCCCGGAACAGACAACAGCGGCATGTGCTTGTGACAGCAGGCTGTAGGTCTGGTCGTAGACGATGTCTATGTTGCTTCCGGCGGGGATAAATTGGCGGTAAATGTCTTCGCCGAGCAGGCTCATGCCAGCCACCACGAACCGGTATTCTCTGTGATGCTTGGCCAGACGCACCATCTGCGGCAGGCTGTTCTTGAGCTCTTGGCGCCGACTGCCGGGGAGCAGGGCGACGACGGGCTTGTCTGTGTCAAGCGTTAGGCGTGTAGTGTTAAGCTGATGGTTGGCTATCGCATCCAGCAGCGGGTGCCCTACATACACAGCCTGCGGCATGTCGTTCTCGGCGAAGAACTGCTCCTCGAAAGGCAGTATGTAGCAAAGCCTGTCTAGGGTTTTACGCATGCCTTTGATGCGGCCTTTCTTCCATGCCCACAGGTTTGGCGATATGTAGTGTATGGTCTTGTATCCGTGTTCATGGGCCCACGCCTCAATCTTGAGGTTGAAGCCCGGATAGTCGATGCCCACCACAGCGTCGGGCTGCCATTGCTCTATGTCTTTTTTGCAGAAGGCGATGTTGCCGAGTACGGTGCGCAGATGTGCCACCACCTCGACAAAGCCCATGATTGCCAGGTCGCGGATGTGTCGTACCGGCGTACCGCCTATTGCAGCCATTGCGTCGCCGCCCCAGAATCGGAACTCCGCCTGCGGGTCTTTCTCCAGCAGGGCACGCATGAGGTTGGCGCCATGCAAGTCGCCAGAGGCTTCGCCGGCTATGAGGTAGTACTTCATTGCAGTACAAGGGCTTTTGTTTTCAGTATGTATATCATGAATGCCAGAAAGGTGACGAAGAGAACTACGATGAGTGTCTTGGTGACACGCAGTTGCTTACCTCCTTTGGCGTAGTGATGCAGCACAAGTATGAGTGGTATGAACATGCCGCCGAACCAGCGCACGTGGGCCATGATGGGTTCTCCCGCAATCAGCAGGCCGACAGCCAGCGCCAGGCAGAAGCCCAGCTCGCTGCCCAATCCGGCAACGATTCCCACAATAGTCTTGTCTTGTGCAAAAAACTTCTTCATAGGCTCTCCGATGTCATTGGTTTTAGGCAATCTATCACTTGGTGGCGTGTCAGGTCGGGGTGTATGGGCACCACGCTGACGTAGCCATTGGCCAGCGCCCATTCGTCACTCCCTTCTTCGGGGGTGTCGCACACAAATTTGCCGGTGAGCCACCAGTAGGGGATGCCGCGTGGGTCCACACGTTTCTCGAAGCTCTCAAGCCACTGGGCTTTGGCCTCGTGGCAGATACGTAAGCCTTTGATGTCTTTGGCTTCCAGACGCGGTATGTTCACGTTGAGCGCCACGTCTGTCGGCAGACCGTGCTCCAAGGCATAGCCTATGATATGGCGCACGTAGGGCAGACCAGCCGAGAAGTCGGCCTCGGGGTTATGGTTGAGCAGCGAGAAGCCTATGGCGCTGATGTCTAACGTCGTGGCCTCGATGGCGGCGGCCATTGTGCCGCTGTAGAGCACATTTATGGAGCTGTTGCTGCCGTGATTGATGCCGGACAGCACGAGGTTAGGTCTACGCGGGCAGAAGTATTCGACAGCCAGCTTCACGCAGTCCACTGGTGTGCCGTCGCACGAGTAAACCTCAAGCCCCTCCTCTTTCCTAACCTCATGCACTCGCAGCGGACGTGTGGTCGTCAGGCTGTGGCTCTGTCCTGATGCGTTGCTCTCGGGGGCCATTACCACCACGTCGCCGAACTCTCGGGCCACTTCGCGCAGCTCCTTCAGCCCTTTGGCGGCGACACCGTCGTCGTTGGTTATAAGCATCAGCGGCTTCATTCCATGCTCAGTTTGTTGTCGGCTCCGAGGAAGTATCTGGCGGGCTGTAGTATGTTGTCGAAGACGTGGTACTGTATCAGCACCGTGTCGGTATTGTCCACTATGGCGTAGAGTCGGTTCACGTCGAAGGTCTCGTACATCTCCTCGTCGGGTACTACCGCCATGTCGTTGGGGTTGGCGTACTTTATGTAGGTGCGCACCTCGCGGGTGGTGCCGGCGGTGTCGGTGATGCGCAGGATGGTGCGTGGCGCGCCTACGAGGCTGCTGTCGTTGCTGTTGGGTACTATGGAGGCAAACTCGTCGAAGTTAAGCCGTGTGAACGACGCTATCAGCGCCGCCACCCTTAGCGTGTCGAAGGCCGGCACCTTGCTGCCGCCGACGATGAAGTCGAAGCCGGCACCGTTGTTCACCACAGCGAACGACTCATTCTGGTCGGCCGGTATCTCAAGCTCTATGCGTCCTATGGCTTTGGCGTCAAGGTCGACGATGGTGTGGCTGCGCCACTTCAGCGGGTCGGTGACGAAACGCGGTGTCAGGAAGCCGCGGAAGCCGGGTATGTATATCACGCACGGCACCTTGTCGCCTTCGCGGAACATGTAGCTGCCCAGCATGTCCTTGGTCTCGCTGCCCACATAGTATGTGCACGTCAGTTTCTCTCTTGTGAAGAGCCGCAGCTTGCCGCCGAACCAGTTGATCAGAGGCACACGCTGGTACACCTCCACCTTGATGCCTTTCGCGGCAAGGTGCTTGATGACTGTCGGCACAGCGTTGCGGTTCACCTGCTGGCGTATGCGCATGGTGTTCAGCGTTTCGAGAAACAGGTTCACCATAGGCTGGTTGGCAGGGTATTCGTTGTCCACCACCCAGGTCGAGTCGCCGACGCGTGTCAGCAGCACCTCGCCCTCCTGCTTGTCGGCGAGGAAGATGCGCGTTACGGTGCTCACGTCCTCTATGTGGTAGTCCTGCTTGAAGGTAGCCTTGCGTGAGCCCTGCAGCGCCACGATGAGGGCTGCCAGGCACACTATCGCCACAGCGGCGATTATGATGATGTTTTTCTTCTTCATTCCTTTAGTTTGTCTTTCTGTATTTTCTTCTTCTTGCCACGATTATGACGATGCCGGCCACCGCCAGTATCACCACAGGCAGCGCGACGTTGATTATCTGGTATTTCAGACTCTCCTCCTTCACTTTCATCACGTCAAGCTTGCGCAGCTTTATGTTGCGTGAGCGCGACGCCATCAGACCTTCGTCGCCGACCAGATAGTTCACGGCGTTGAGCAGCAGTTCTTTGTTGGCATATTGGGTCTGTGTGTAGAAGTCGTAGCCCAGCGGCAGCACGGCGCCCTCGTCGGCTATGTAGCGGTTACGCACTATGTCGCCGTCCGAGATGACTATCATCTTCGTCTCGTCGCTCTCGCTGCGGAAGCCCATGGCCTCATGCGCCATGAAGTCGGGCGACAGGCGGTTGCGCCATGCCGAGCGGAACGTCCCTTCCAGCAGCACCGCTATGGGCCGCTGGCTGCGGTTGTAGAGGCGCTGGTCGGGCTCCGCCTGCGCGTCGGCGAGGTCTATCATCACCGGCGTGTTCTTCACCCTCGTATACTCCGACGTCGTAAGCAGCACAGTCTTCTTCACGTCGTTCTCTATCAGGTCTATGGTGCTCACGAAGTCGGTCTTTATCAGGTCGAGGTTGCGCACTATAGGGTGGTCGCCCAGCGGCACTATCTCGGGGAAGTAGTACCACGGGCGGAACTCAAACTGCGGCTTCTCGCCCACCATGCCCACCTGTATCGGTATCGGGCGGCAGCGTATGTCCATCACTATGTCGGCATTCACTCTCACGCCGTAGGTGAACAGCATCTCGTCGATGCCCAGCGGCAGCCGTGTGGCTATGAACTGTCCGCGCGAGGCCAGGCTGTCGAGGTCGGCGTCTGTGGCGTCGAGCAGCCACAGCACCTTGCCGCCATACATGATGTACTGGTCAAGTATGTACATGTCCTTCTCGCTGAACTCCTTTGTGGGCTTGGCCACTATCAGCAGGTCGTAGAGGTTGTAGAAGCTGTAGCTCGAGTCTTTGTCGCTCTTGCGGTGTGCCGTGAGGCTCTGTATCTGGCCGTCGATGGTCACGTATTCCAGGCTGTAGAACTCCTGCAGCGACCGTTGGAAGTCGTAGAGCACGCCGCCGGCCAGCTCCCCGTGCCCTTGCAGGAAGCCTATGCTACGCTTCTCGCCGCGCGACAGGGCGCGTATGGCGCTGCTGAGGTTGTATTCGAGGTTCTGTATGCTGTTGTTCAGCAGGTCGGCGTCGCTCACGTATTTCTGGCTCTGCAGCAGCTGCACCGTTGTCTCGCGTCCTTTGTAGTACACGTCGGCCGCCGGTATCAGTATCTGCTGCGTCACCCCGTTGCCGCTCTTCACCTGTATCTGTGTCGGCTGTATGCCTTTCTGCGCCAGCTTCTGGTAGAACATCTGCTGCTCCTCGCGGCTCTCGAAGTCGTTGGGGTTGAAGAACTCGTAGTCGATGTTGCTGTTGTATGCGCGGAACTGGTTGAGCATCTCCTTGGTCTCGCTCTGCAGGCGCTTGAAGTCCGACGGGAACTCGCCCTCCAGGTATACGCGGAAGAGCACCGGTTCGTCAATCTTCTTGAGCATCTCCTTGGTGTGGCGCGACAGGGTGTAGCGCCGCTCGGCCGTCAGGTCGGCGCGCAGGAACAGGTAGTTGCCTATCACGCTCACCGCCGCCACTATGGCCACCGTCGCTCCCATCTCCAACCAGTGGCTGCGACGTAGGCTCTTGCGGTTCTTCCATCCGCCCCACTGGCGGCTCTGCAGCACCAGCCGTGTGCCCATAAGGAACAGCGCACCCACGCTGACGAAGTAGAGCACGTCGCGCGTGTCTATCACACCGCGGCTGATGCTCTCGTAGTGGTAGGCGGCACCAAGCTTGCGCATGAAGAGGCCCGCGCTGCCCTGCATGCCCATGTTGTACACCGACTCGAAGCCCAGGTAAATGGCCCCGCACAGCACCGCTGCGGTGATGAAGGCCACAATCTGGTTCTGCGTCAGCGACGAGCAGAAGACACCTATCGCCGCAAAGGCGCCGCCGAGCAGCAGCAGCCCTATGTACGAGCCCGCCACGCTGCCGGTGTCGATGTTGCCCACAGGGTCGCCGAGGGCATACACGCTGAAGTATGCCACCAGTGTGGGCAGCAGCGAGATGAACACCAGCGTCCAGGCCGCCAGGAACTTGGCCCACACTATCGTCCAGTCGCTCAGCGGACGCGTCATGAGCATCTCCATCGTGCCGCCGCGACGCTCCTCGGCCACAGAGCGCATGGTGATGGCAGGTATCAGGAAGAGGTAGAGGAAAGGTCCCGTCAGGAACAGCCCGTCGAGCCCCGCATAGCCGTAGTCGAGTATGTTGAAGTCGCCCTTGAAGACCCATAGCGTCAAGCCCGTAAGCACGAGGAACACGCCTATGGTCAGGTAGCCTATGATTGAGGAGAAGAAAGCCCTAAGCTCTTTCTTGTACAGTGTCCACATTTTCCAGCGTTCGGTGTTTAGTGTTCAGTCTTCGTTTTCTGTATGTTTTACCATTCATTCCCTCACTTGTCGCGTCTCATCCAGTTGCGGTTGCGCCCCTGGTACAGGCCCTCGCCAAGCTCCGCTACAGTCTCCGTCACCAGCTGCGAGCAGATGGTCACGATGCGGCGGTCTATGTTCTCCCACACATCGGTGGTGGTGTGGTTGTGGTGCATGCCGCGTGTGGTGGTGATGACCACCGACGGTATGTGCACCGCATCCAGCGCACGTGCGTCGCCGCGCAGCCCCTTGGGCTCGCCGCCACGCACTATGTTCATGCGCCCGGCTACGGTGTCGCGGTCGAGCACAAGGCTCTCGAGGGTGGGGTATTTGAATCCGCCGAGCACATCGACGCTGTCGCCGTAGCCTATGTTCTGCACGTTGACGAAAGCCTCGGCGCGCTTCAGCTGGGGATAGAGCTCCACGAAAGCCCGCGAGCCTGCATACTGCTGCTCGCTGCCGCTGAATATCACGAAGAGCACGCTGCGGCGCGGACGGTAGTCGGCCTGCGACAGCAGGCGTGCCGTCTCGAGTACGGCGGCAACGCCCGTGGCGTTGATGTCGGCCCCGGGGAACAGGCACGTCTCGCCCTGCATGCCCGAGCCGTCAAGGCTGGCGCCTATCACCACATACTCGCTCGACAGATACTTGTCGCTGCCACGCAGCAAGCCCACGATGTTAGCCGTGCGCGCTGCCGGGTTGTAGCGGGCGTTGACGTCTATCTCGGCCTTCTTCAGCAGCGAGAAGCTCTGCACCTTGCCGTCGTGCTCTATGCGCATCATGGCGCTGTCGAGTGGTGTCACCTGGTCGGCCATGATTTCGCGTGCGCAGTCAAGCGTCAGCTGCAGTATCGGGAACGTGCCCAGATGCGGCAGCTCGCCGCACCACGTCTTGGCCTGCACCTCGTAGGAAGGGCAGGAGGGACTCACGTTCACCGCCAGCATGCCTATGGCACCGTGCTTCTCGGCGGTGCGCGCCTTGTCGCGCAGCGTGATGTAGTGGCTCGCCACAGCCTCCGGCAAGCCGAGTCCCTCGGGCAAACCCGTGAGCACGATGGCGACCTTGCCCTTGACATCCACATACTTGTACTCGTCGAAGTCGCTGTGGTCGATGCCGTAGCCGCAGAATACCATCTGCGCGTCCACATAGCCGCGACCCGTCACACCGGCGCAGCAGAACTCGTTGCCCAGCGTGAACACGCGACGCTCTTTGTCGCCCGGACGGTAGACGTTGAACTTGGCGTTCTCCACCTCGTTGCACTCCACCGTGAACGGCATCTCTTCAATCTGCTCCAGGCCGTAGCGGCGCAGCACACGCTGCACATAGCGCGCCGCGCGGTCGTAGCCCTCGGTGCCCGCCAGGCGCCCGCGGTACGTCTCCGACGACAGCTCCATCACATGCTTCATCAGGGTGTCCTGATGCACCGTCGGCATCGGCACCTCGTCGCGCTTCACCTGCTGCTCGGGCCTCTGCGCCGACAGCAGCCCGGCGCCCAAAAACAGCGCCGCGGCAATGGTCATGAAGTGTTTTTTACTCATATATTCGCTTGTTATTATATTATACTATATTGATACAACGTCCATTAAGGCGTTGCCGCCCACATGGACCATTCGCACAAAGATACTAATTATTTTCAACACAACGAAAAAAAAAGTTTCAACCCACATCCTTCGCCCCACCACGCTCCCTCTGCCGCCACCTCGTTGCGACCACGATGCCCTCTCACCCCCCATTCTGCCACCGACATTTCTACAGCATTTCAACGGTACTTCTTCAGTGCTGTACTGAAGAAGTACCGTTGAAGTATCGTTGAAATGCCGTACCGACTCCGCAGGGACAGGCGGTTGGCGGCAAGGGGTGATGCCGACAGGATGCCGACAAAAAATGTTGGCGGGCGCGCAATAATTGTATTGAGGCGGCGTTATATGAAGTGTTTTTCCGGCTGTGTGCCGGAACGATTTTTGTTTGTAAACAATAAATAACGTATAATGGATCAGGAAAATAACATGAGAAAAGCGTCGACATTCGACGCACAGTCGGCAACGACGGCTACGGTGGCTTTCTTCAAGCGCTGGTGGAAACTGCTGACGATAGTGTTTGTGTGCGCCGCCATCGTCTCCGCTGTGGTGTCGATGTTCATCAAGCCGATGTTCCTCTCGACAGGCGTGATGATGCCCACCAACAGCAACCGTCTCACCAAGGCCATCATGGACTACGACTACAGCATGGACTTCATGGATTACGGCAGCGAGCGCGACTGTGAGTATGCCATGCAGATTCTGACATCGAAGCAGATGGAGCTGGCTGTCATCGAGCGCTTCAACCTTGGTGAGCGCTATGACGTCAAGCCCGACGATGAACACCGTATGTACTACATCGGCAAGAAGTATAACCGCTACGTCGACATCAAGCGCACCGACTACATGGGCATCGAGATTTCCATCGTCGACCGCGACCCGCAGGTGGCCGCCGACATCGTGAACTATATCATGGACAAGTACGACACACTGTGTCATGATGTGCATCGCGACCGCGCCGAGGATGCCGCCGAGGTTATGAATGCCGTCTGCGCCGTTGCTATGGAGGAGATGGATTCCATCGCCAACACGGGCAAGGCCAATGCTGGCAAGGATTACCTGCTCCGCTATAAGGGCAAGAAACTCGCCGAGATGCAGGCCCGCGCCGTGCAGACAAGCGTCGACAAGGATATGGCTGTGCATTACCGCTATGTCGTCGACCGCGCCGTCCCGGCCGACAAGAAGGACCGTCCGAAACGCGCCCTCATCGTTGCCGGCGGCAGCGTGGGTACGCTCATAGTGTGTATCTTCGGCCTGCTGGTCTTTGTGCCTAACAAGAAAGAGGACGAGGAATAAGCGTCGAGGTGCCGTCGTGCGTTCGCTTGTAGATAAACTGTCGGCCAACAAGGGCGTTGTTGCTGCTCTGCTGTTCACCGCCCTGTTCCTGGGTGTGGCCATGCACTACCTGTTCGACGAGAACTATCTCGTCCTGCTGGTGCCTGCCGCCATGCTGATGGTGTGGCTCTTCATGATGTACCGCGACGAGAGCCTGGCGCTGATGGCGCTGTTCACACCCTTCGCCGTCGACTATGCCCTCATAGGCAAGACGAGCCTCTCGATGCCCGTGGAGCCAATGATGATTGTCTTCACGGTGGTGTTCCTCTTCCAGGAGTTGCTGATGCACCGCTTCGACAAGCGCGTGCTGCGCCACCCGGTGAGCATCCTCATCATGCTGTCGCTGGTGTGGATGGTGTTCACCTCCATCGTGTCGCTCAAGCCTGTGGAGAGCTTCAAGTACACCGCCGTGCGCCTGTGGTTCGTCATACCGTTCTTCTACGCCACGGCGCAGAGTTTCCAGAAGGTCAGGCACCTCCGGCTTTTCTATTGGGCCTATGCGCTGTCGCTGGCGGTGGTTATCGTCATCACCACTGTCAATACCATGCAGAGCTACGGCGACCTGCAGATGCTGCACCATGTGATGCGGCCCTTCTACAACGATCACACAGCCTATGGCTGCATCATCGCCCTGATGTTGCCGCTGTCGGTTTACTTTGCCTTCGAGCCCAAGACGCTGCTGTGGAAACGCATTGTGGCGGTGGTGTTGCTGGGCCTGCTGCTTGTGGGCCTGTGGCTCAGCTACTGCCGTGCGGCGTGGGTCAGCGTGGTGGCTGCCATCCTTATCTATGCTCTCGTGCGCCTCGGTGTGCGTCTCCGCTGGCTTGCGTTGGGCGCTGCCGTGCTGCTGGGCTTCTTCCTGGCCTTCCAGAACGACATCATGTATGAGCTTGGCAAGAACAAGCAGGACTCGTCGTTCACGCTGGCCGACCAGGTGAAGTCTATCTCCAACATCTCCACCGACGCCTCGAACCTGGAACGCCTCAACCGCTGGAGCTCCGCCATCCGCATGTGGAAGGAGCAGCCCCTGACGGGTATCGGACCTGGTTCCTACCAGTTCATCTACGGCCCCTACCAGAGGTCGGATATGATGACGATCATCAGCACCAACGACGGCGACATGGGTAACGCCCACAGCGAATATATAGGTCCGCTCACCGAGCAGGGCATCCCGGGTGCGTTGCTGATGCTGGCCATCTTCGTCGTCACCTTCCTCACCGGCGAGCGCGTCTACCGCACGGCGGTGGACAGGCGGCTGGGCCATCTGGCACTGGTGCTGGCGGTGAGCCTGTTCACCTATTATGTGCACGGCATCCTGAACAACTTCCTCGATACCGACAAGCTCTCCGTGCCTTTCTGGGCTTTCACGGCCGCCATAGTGGCCATCGACATAGTCACAGAGAAGAATCCCCAAGGCCGATGAGACGTCTCGCAGCAATCCTTTTGGTGTTGGTTACGGCATCGTCGGCAGCCGCCCAGTCGGCTACCGTGCGGCACCGCTGCTGGGATATCGTCGTCGAGCGCGAGGCTGACGACCGTCCTAATGTGCTTGTGCCTATGATGGAGGCTGTCGACTCCGGCGCCCTGCTGGTGACGATGGCTATGGATTATCTGGGCACCCCTTACCGCTATGCGGGGCGTACGCCCAAGGCTTTCGACTGCGCTGGTTTCGCGCTCTACCTCTACAAGCATTTCGGCTACAGCCTGCCGGGATGGAGCGGCGCGCAGGCGCGTCTCGGCACCGAGGTGAGCGACACGCGCAACCTGCGTCCCGGCGACCTGGTGTTCTTCGGCGGACGCGGCAACAAGAAAGTCGTGGGGCATACCGGCATCGTGGTGGATACCGACGTCAGCACGGGCGTCTTCCGTTTCATACACGCCTCGACGGGTGCCGGCGTCATAGTAAGCAGGTCTACAGAGGAGTATTACAGCAAGCGGTATCTCACCGCCCGCCGCATTTTCCGTTAAGCAAAGCTTTGTCCGAGGGCTTTATTCGTCGCTGGTGTCGCTGATGAAGCGGCGGTAGGCGCTGAATGTGTTGGCCCGCGAGAGGAAGCCGAGGTAGTTGTCGTCGTCGTCGATGACGACGAGGTTGTAGCGGTCGCCCACGCGGAACTTCTCCACGACGTCGGTGAGGCTGTCGCTGCTGCGCACTATGTCGCCCTCGCTCATGGGGTGCATCAGCTCGTCGACGGTCACCTTGTCATACAGGTCGGCGCGGAACATAATCTTGCGCACGTCGTCGAGGAGCACGACGCCCATGAACTTGTCGTCGTCGCTGAGCACGGGGAAGATGTTGCGGCGCGAGGTCTGGATGACCTCGACGAGGTCGCGGAGGCTGTTGCCGCTGCGGACGATGACGAAGTTGGTCTCTATGAGGCTCTGCATGTCGAGCAGATGCCACGCCGAGGCGTCCTTGTCGTGGGTGAGCAGGTCGCCGTGTTTTGCCAGCTTGCGGGCGTAGATGGAGTGTCGCTCGAAGGGTGTCACGCAGAGGTAGGTGACGGCTGCTGTTGCCAGCAGGGGCACGAGCAGCTCGTAGCCGCCCGTGATGTCGGCTATGAGGAAGGTGGCCATGAAGGGTGCGTGCATGACGCCCGTCATCACGGCAGCCATGCCCACGAGGGCGAAGTTGGCGGTGTCCTGCGGCGGCAGGCCAATAGTGTTGCCGAGGGTGGCTATGAAGTAGCCGGAGAGGCCGCCGAGGACCAGCGACGGGCCGAAGGTGCCGCCGACGCCGCCGGCGCCGATGGTGGTGGCTGTGGCCACAGCCTTGAGGGCTATGAGTGCGAAGAGGACGCCGAGGAGCACCCACACGTTGCCGCTGAGCGAGCGGTAGGGTGTGCCGCTGAAGATGACGTCGGGGTTGCCGTTGAGGAGCGCCGTGAGGGTGGAGTAGCCTTCGCCGTAGAGTGGCGGGAAGATCACCACCAGCAGGCCCAGCGCTATGCCGCCGACGGCGAGTTTCACCCACGGGCTCTTGCGTCGGGCGAACCATCCCTCCACACCGTCGGCCACGCGGAGGAAATAGAGCGAGACGAGGGCGCAGAAGACGCCGAGGATGGCGTAGAAGGGGAGCTGTGAGAGCGCGAAGGGCTGGCTGACGCTGAAGCTGAACTGCACGCCGGTGCCCATGAGGAAGTAGGCCACTGTGGCGGCTGTGAGCGACGACAGCAGCAAGGGTAGCGCCGTTGTTGCCGTGAGGTCGAAGAGGAACACCTCGACGACGAAGAGTATGGCCGCGAAGGGGGCCTTGAAGATGCCGGCTATGGCTCCTGCTGCGCCGCAGCCGAGGAGCAGGCGCACGTTCTTGGGACTCAGGCGCAGCCAGCGTCCTATGTTGCTGCCTATGGCCGAGCCTGTGGAGGCTATCGGCGCCTCAAGACCCACGCTGCCGCCGAAGGCGACGGTGATGGTGGAGGCAACCAGCGAGGTCCACATGTTCTTGGCGGGCAGCTCCGAGTTGTTGCGGCTGATGGCCAGCAGCACCGAGGGCAGCCCGTGGCCTATGTCGCCGCGCACCACATACTTGACGAAGAGCACGGTGAGGAGTATGCCGATTATGGGCAGCAGGAAGATGATGAGCGACGAGTGCTGGAATATGGCCGACGAGCCTGCCGACAGCTGCGACACGATGCGGCTGCTGTGGTAGACCAACGTCTTGAGCACCACAGCGGCCAGACCGCTGAGCAGGCCTACGACCACAGCGAGGAGCATGACGAGCACGGGCTCGCTGATGTGGTGCAGACGCCACCGGTGTATCTTCATCGAAAAGCTCATCTTTTTTAACAAAAAATCGGGTGCAAAGATACGAAAAATATTTCATTTGCGTTACTTTAGGTTAGAAATAATTAAAATAATGACTATGAAAAGAGTGCTTTTAATTGTTGCCGCGGCCGCTATGACGCTGACTTCGTGCGTGTCGCTGAGCGAGATGGAGGCCTTGCAGGCCAAGTATGACCAGACCTCGAAAAAGTACAATCTGACGCAGCAGGAGCTCCTGGAGCTGAAGGAGGAGAACGCCGAGCTGAGCCGCGTCAACCAGTCGCTGAGCTCCGAGATGACCGATATGGCTGTGTCGAAGGCCAACGCCGAGGCGCGCGCCGACAGCCTCAACCGCCGTCTGGAGCAGATGCACCACCACTATGATACCACTATGGAGAACTACGTGCAGGACATCGCCGGCAAGAGCCGCGACCTGACGCGTGCGCAGAACCTCCTCACCGCCCGCACCAAGGAGCTCAACGACAAGGAGCGTGAGCTGCAGGCCAAGGAGCTGCAGTTCGCCGAGCAGCAGGAGAACTTCATGCTGCAGAAGAGCGAGCTGATAGCCAAGCAGAAAGAACTCGAGGCCAAGGAGTCGACAGCCCGCGCCCAGCTCGCCGCCAAGCAGCGCGAGCTCGACGCTGTGCGCAACTCGGTGACCAAGGCCCTCACGGGCTTCGCCGACAAGGGCTTGAGTGTGGAGACCAAGGACGGCAAGGTGTATATCCTCATGGAGAACAAGCTCATGTTCCCGTCGGCCAGCTGGACGGTCTCCAAGGACGGCGCCGCCGCCATCAAGGAGCTCGCCAAGGTGCTTGAGCAAGACTCTACGCTCAACATCATGGTCGAGGGCCATACCGACAACGACGCCTATCGCGGCTCGACGGCCGTCAAGGACAACTGGGACCTCAGCGTGATGCGCGCCACCGCCATCGTCAAGCTGCTGCTGCAGCACGGCAAGGGCATCAACCCCGCGCGTGTCGAGGCCTGTGGGCACGGCGAGTATGCCCCCAAGGTGGCCAACGACAGCCCCGAGCACAAGGCTATGAACCGCCGCACCGAGATCATCATCACCCCCAACCTCGAGGCGCTGCTCGAAGAAATGGGCAACTGATTTTGCCGGAATAGAAAAAAGGTGTATATTTGCATCGTCGACAAAAGACTACCATAATGCGTTAACACGCGGATAGCTAAGATTTAAGCACACACAAGACCGTAAGGAAGACCCCCGAAAAGGGGTCTTGGAAGGGTGGATTATGCGGTTTTGTGTGTGCTTTTTTGTGTGGTTTGCATTGTGCCGCGAGTTTTTGTTGTGAGTTCTTTGACATAGCCGAATGACAGCAATCAGGGCAGGTGGACAGCACCACATAGCCCCGCTAACCGCCCTCCATCTTGTTTAACATTTAAAAAAATAAGTTATGGAGAAAGACAACAGAATCAGAATCAACAAACGCATGATGGCCTGGAGCGATGGCCGCCGCGTCAACATCATCCCCAGCATCTTCCGTCAGGTCGACGACTACGGCCACCTGATGTGCGACTACCACCACCGTATCGACGAAGGCTATCTCGTTGATGTAGGTCCCTGCACTATGGCCCGCGAGGAGGCCCAGATGCGCGAGTACGAGGCCGACCGCTCCTGGGAGCGGGGCCGTCACCTCGAAGCCCTCAACGAGATGCTCTATGCGGCCCTCACCGTGCTACCCGACGAGAGTGTGGATTTCTGCTTCGAGGATGCACAGTGGTTAAACCCCAGGGAGACATTGTACTGGCATCCCAACGTCCGCGAGTTCCTGCGACTCAACCGTCGCTGCATAGGCTACTGCCGGAAAGACCCGCGCCTGTGGCCGGTATACGAAGAGAGCTGGGTAGGCCGCAGCTACCGTAAGTACTTGGAGGACTTGAATGTCTACCTGCACAGTTAGCCGTGTTAGTTGTCTCAACAAAAGAACGGCCCCCGGAGGAGCCGTTCTTTTGTTGGCAGCAGTTAAGGGTAACGTTAAGGTTAAGGTTAAGTGGTCACTGACCACTGGCCACTAGTCACTGAGTAGATTTTCTAAAGATTTTTGAGTAAATTTTCTTGAAATTTTGAGCCCGTAGGGCGACCACTAGTCACTATCCACTGACCACTAACATCTTACCTCTTACATCTTGCATCTCAAACTCATAACTCATAATTCATAACTCATAACTGTTTACCCCACATTTCCGGTTCCTACGTAGGCGGAGGGGGAGCCGAGGCCGAGGTTGTCGCGGCCGGCGCCGATGGTGAAGCCGTAGACGTGGACGGTGAGGCCGCTCCAGGTGGAGGGGAGACGCATCTCGACGGCTGCGGAGCTGCGCTTGACGGGTGCC
>JAEEGL017140689.1_pt1 | contig 53100 bp, 40 predicted proteins | sample 9134231 | NCBI WGS metagenome assembly JAEEGL01 (sample SAMN16246548, study PRJNA631951) | gut metagenome | biome: gut microbiome; feature: rumen; material: fiber-attached | host: Bos | place: Iran: Karaj | collected 2018-10 | reverse complement strand
TGATCCACTATCTGCAGAAACTGAAGGAGTCAGGAGACGGAAGTCTGGAGTCAGTAGTGGACAGGCTGATCAGCGGCGACGTGGCTCCGGAAGGTGCACTCGAGGCCATGCAGCAATGGGCGGAGAATCCGGGCAAGGTGTTCCGTATACTGGTGCACTTTTAATAAATAATGAATAATGAAAAGTGAATAGAGAAGGATGAGACGGAGGGCGGCGTTTTTGCTTGGTATGCTGATGGGGTGGTGCTCCATGGGGGCACAGGAGACCATTAATCTGGCGGGTGACTGGGAGTTGTCGTTGGGCGATTCCCTGCATTACAATGACTATGTGATGCTGCCTGGCTCATTGTTGACCAACGGCAAAGGCGACCCTGTATCAGTAAAGACCAAGTGGACGGGTTCGCTCTACGACTCATCGTACTATTTCAATCCTTATATGGAGAAATATCGGGTGGAGGGCAACATGAAGTTCCCCTTCTTCCTGACGCCTGAGACGCACTATGTGGGCAATGCCTGGTATAAGAAGAGTGTGTATGTGCCCTCGTCGTGGAAAAATATGCGGGTGACGATCTTCTTGGAACGCCCTCATATCGAGACGACCATCTATGTGAACGGGGTGAAGGTTTTGCACCAGATGTCGCTCTCGACGCCCCATACGTGTGATATCACCCGTTGGCTGAATGTCGGTCAGCGCAACATCATTGCTATTTGCGTATATAATGGTATCGAGAATGTGTGTGTAGGTCAGGATTCTCACTCGGTGACCGACCAGACGCAAGGCAATTGGAACGGTATCGTCGGTACAATGGAATTGCGGGCCCAGCCGAAAGACCTTTATATTGAAAAGGTACGTATCCGGCCGGACCTGACCAATGGGCGTGTACATCTGATCCTTGATGCCGGTGGGCCGTTCTCCTGGGATAGCTTTAGAGACTATAATAATTACTATACGATAGCCGTGGTGAAGGATGGAGACGATCCAAGCAAGGCCATCGTACGCTATCGCTATTGTACTGAGCCTCACATCGAGTACGACGTGGATTTCATCGATTCCGTCTATATTTGGGACGAGTTCCATCCTGCCGTCTACCGTATCGGCATCTCCCTCGGGAATGACTATTATGAGACGACTTTCGGCATGCGGAATATTAGTGTGGATGGCAGACAACTTTATATGAACGATCATCCCATCTGGCTGCGTGGCACGGTTGAGAATTGCTGTTTCCCCGAGACAGGTTATCCTCCGATGGATGAGGAATCATGGACGAAGATCTTCCAGAAGTGCAAGTCCTACGGACTGAACCACATGCGTTTCCACAGCTATTGTCCGCCTGAGGCTGCCTTCGCGGCTGCCGACAGGGTGGGCTTCTACCTGCAGCCTGAGGGGCCATCGTGGCCGAATCATGGTGTGCGGTTGCGTCGCGGTCAGAAAATTGACGAATATCTGTTGGAGGAGTCGAAACGGATTGTTGATGCCTATGGCCATCACCCGTCGTTTGTGATGATGGCGGCTGGTAATGAACCTGCAGGCGATTGGGTCAGCTATTGCAACGACTGGGTGAAGAAGATGAAGAAATACGATCCGTCGCGACTCTATTGCGGCGCCTCTGTCGGTGGGGGCTGGGCCTGGGATGACGGCTCGGAGTACCATGTAAAAGGCGGAGCCCGTGGACTCGATTGGGATCGTCGTGCGCCGCATTCGGATGATAATTACTATGACCAGATCCTTCGTCCGCGCAACTATAAGGATACGGTGGATAACAACTCGCCCATCATCGCCCACGAGCAGGGACAGTGGTGCGCTTTCCCGGATTTCAAGGAGATCTCGCAGTATACTGGTGTTTATAAAGCCAGGAATTTCGAGATATTCCGTGATCTGTTGCGTGACAACGGCATGGAACAGATGGCGGAGAAATTCCTGATGGCGAGCGGTAAACTGCAGACGCTCTGTTACAAATATGAGATCGAGCGCAACTTGCGCACGCCCGACTATGCTGGTTTCCAGCTGCTGGCCCTCAACGACTATAGTGGTCAGGGGACGGCTTTGGAGGGTGTGTTGAACGTGCATTGGCAAGAGAAAGGCTATACCAATGCGAAAGAATGGAGGGAATTCTGCAATGCAATCGTGCCGTTGGCTAAATTCCCCAAGTTTGTCTATTCGACTGATGACACACTGAAAGTGCCCATTGAGGTGATGAACGCCTATAGTGCCAATCTCAACTCTGTCCGCAGTTCCTATTATATTACTAATGGCGAGAATAAGGTAGTGGCAGGCGGCTCCCTTGCCAATGGGATTTTGCCCGTGGGTAAGAACATCAGTCTCGGCACACTCGTCTTCCCGCTCGATAAGATCACCAAACCTCAGAAGATGACACTGACCGTCGTTCTCAGTGGAGCGTTCCGGAATCATTGGGATTTCTGGGTGTATCCGGAGAGCGTGAATAGTGAAGATGAAATAGTGAATGATATATATATCGCGGATTCGCTGGATTTGGAAGCGATGAAAGTGCTGAGGAACGGTGGCAAGGTGTTGTTGACTGCGGCTGGGAAGGTGCGCTATGGGCGTGATGTGGTGCAGCATTACCTGCCCGTGTTTTGGAATACGTCATGGTTTAAGATGCGTCCCCCGCATACTACGGGCGCCTATATCGACCAGCAACACCCGTTGTTCAAGTACGATTTCCCTACCGACGACTGGAGTAACCTCAACTGGTGGGAACTGCTGAACCGCGCTCAGGTGATGAACCTGACGGAATTCCCCAAGGATTATCAGTCGCCGATTCAGCCCATCGACACCTGGCATGTCAGTCGTAAGCTGGGTATGCTGGTGGAGGCTAATGTGCTGAAAGGGAAATTGCTGATGACCTCGATGGACATTACTTCTGACTTGGAACATCGCTTAGTGGCCCGTCAGATGCGCCAGGCTATCCTCGATTATATGCAGAGTGATGACTTCCAACCCTCGCTGACACTCCAGCCAAAGGTGATCACCGACCTCTTTACGAAGGATGCACCGAAGGTGGACATGTTTACCAACGACTCACCCGATGAGTTGAAACCTAAGTTGAAATAAGATTCTCGAAATATATGAAACGATTTGCTTTTAAAATGTACCTTAAACCGGGGTGCGAACAGGAATACGAGAAACGTCATGCAGCCATCTGGCCGGAACTCGTGAAGATGATCAAGGATGGTGGCGTCAGTAACTATAGCATCTTCTGGGACAAGGATACCAACATCCTTTTCGGCTATCAGGAATGTGAAGGAGAAGGAAACTCACAGGATACTGACAACGTGGATCCCATTACCCAGAAATGGTGGAATATGATGGCCGACATTATGGAGGTGAATCCCGACAATTCGCCGGTGACCGTACCCGTTCAGGAGGTGTTCCATTTAGACTGACGCTTGACCTATCTTAATTTTAACAAGGATTAATCTTTTTTTCGGGAGAAAAATGAGGGATTAATCCGGGGAATTTAGTAATTTTGCACCCTAATTGCATTAATTATAACGTTATAATAGAAAAAATGGCTGAAACAAAGAAGATTAAGACCGCTTTGGTGTCGGTATTCCACAAGGACGGACTTGACGAACTGCTCAAGAAACTGAATGACGAAGGCGTTAAGTTCCTCTCTACAGGTGGTACACAGAAGTTTATTGAGTCACTCGGTTATGAGTGTCAGAAGGTAGAGGATGTGACAACCTATCCCTCTATCCTTGGAGGTCGCGTAAAGACCCTGCATCCGAAAGTGTTCGGAGGTATTCTGGGACGTCGTGAGAACGAAGGTGACCAGGAACAGATGAAGCAGTACGAGATACCTGAGATTGATCTCGTCATCGTAGACCTCTATCCCTTTGAGCAGACCGTTGCCAGCGGTGCATCTGAGGAGGATATCATCGAGAAGATCGATATCGGCGGCATCTCACTGATTCGTGCCGGAGCAAAGAACTTCAATGATGTAGTGATTGTTCCCAGCAAGGCAGAATACAGCGTTCTTCTCGACATCCTCAACGAGCAGGGAGCCGAGACCACAAAAGCCCAGCGCCGTATGTTCGCCACACGTGCCTTCGGCGTAAGCTCACACTATGACACAGCCATCAACGGCTGGTTCGAAAAATAAATTGTCAAATCGTAAATTGTCAAATTGTAAATTAGAATGGGATTTTTTAGTTTCGTCCAGGAGATAGCAATGGACCTGGGCACAGCAAACACCATCATCATCAGCGACGACAAGATTGTGGTAGATGAGCCATCTGTCGTAGCCCTTGACCGTCGTACCGACAAGATGATTGCCGTAGGTTCCAAGGCAAAGATGATGTATGAGAAGACACACGACAACATTCGTACCATCCGTCCCCTCCGTGATGGCGTGATTGCAGATTTCTCTGCCTGCGAGCAGATGATGCGAGGCATGATCAAGATGGTCCACACCGGTTCTCGTCTGTTCTCACCCTCACTCCGTATGGTCATCGGCGTTCCCTCCGGTTCTACCGAAGTTGAGCTTCGTGCCGTGCGTGACTCCGCAGAGCATGCCGACGGACGTGATGTATATCTAATCTTCGAACCAATGGCAGCAGCCATCGGTATAGGCATCGACGTAGAGGCACCAGAGGGTAACATGATCGTTGATATCGGTGGCGGTACCACAGAGATTGCCGTCATCTCCCTTGGAGGTATCGTAGCCAACACCAGTATCAAGGTCGCTGGCGACGATCTCAACGCCGACATCCAGGACTATATGAGTCGTCAGCACAACGTCAGAGTCAGTGAGCGTATGGCCGAGCGCATCAAGATCAACGTCGGTTCTGCTCTCACAGACCTTGAAGACGATGCGCCCGAGGACTTCATCGTTCACGGTCCTAACCGTATCACAGCACTCCCCATGGAGGTTCCCGTATGCTATCAGGAGATTGCCCACTGCATCGACAAGACCGTTGCCCGTATCGAGTCTGCCGTGCTCTCAGCACTTGAGAACACGCCCCCAGAGCTTTACGCCGACATCGTGAAGAACGGCATCTACCTCTCAGGAGGCGGAGCCCTGCTGCGTGGTCTCGACCGTCGTCTCGAGGATAAGATCAACATCCCCTTCCACGTGCCCGAAGATCCTCTCCACAGTGTGGCAAAGGGTGCTGGCGTCGCACTGAAGAACATCGACAGGTTCTCTTTCCTGATGAGATAATCGGCAGTAAGTCAGATGCGCAACCTTCTCGACTTCCTGAAAAACTATCATCACTGGTTCCTCTTCATTTTCTTAGAGGTAATCAGTGGTTTTATGCTGTTTAAGTTCAACAGCTATCAGGGGAGTGTATGGTTGTCATCTGCCAATGCTATGTCAGGAAAGATCTATGAGATACAGAGTGGAGCGACATCGTTCTTCTCGATGACGAGAGCCAACGAGGAGCTCACACTTCGCAATTTCTATTTAGAGAGACAGGTTGACCAGCTTCGCCGCCTCTATACCGATGCCACGAAGGATACTACCGTTGAGGAGCGCAGTCAGTTGCAGTTCCTCAGCCAGTATAAGCTGATCCCTGCCAAGGTGGTGAGCAACTCCGTTAACAGGCCCGATAACCTTATCACCATCAATAAAGGCAAGGCCGACGGTGTGGAAGTAGACATGGGAGTGGCCTGTGGCAATGGTGTTGTAGGCGTGGTGTATCTCGTCTCCGACCATTACGCTGTGGTCATCTCTGCCCTCAATGCCAGCTCCTCACGCATCAGTTGTGCCATCAGGGGACGTGGCTACTTCGGCTATCTCCACTGGCCAGGAGGCGACCCCACCATCGCCTTCATCGAGGACATCCCGCGTCATGCGCAGTTCAGGAAGGGCGAGTGGATCGTCACCAGCGGTTTCTCCTCAATCTTCCCCTCAGGCGTACTTGTCGGAAAGATTGAGAAGGTATTCAACTCCAGCGACGGACTCTCATATAAGCTCCAGACGCGTCTGAGCACAGACTTCAGTTGCCTGCGCGACGTGGTGGTCATCAGCGACAAGAACATAGCCGAGCGCACAAAACTGATCAATGCAGCGCGCGACTCTATGACGATAAAGAGAAAATAAGTATATATGTCATTCGAACTCATCAAACGGTTGTCACTTCTCTTCGTGCTATGTGCGGTTCAGATACTCTTTCTGAACCACATACGCCTGTTTGGTGTCGCCACGCCGATGCTGTACATACTCTTTGTCATCATCTTCCATCGCAGCACCCCGAAGTGGGCGATGCTCCTCTGGAGCTTCACCATGGGACTGGCCATCGACGTCTTCTCAAACACCCCGGGCCTCGCTGCAGGTTCAATGACACTGATTGCAGCCATACAGCCATATCTCCTGGAGCTGTTCGTTCCCCGAGACTCTATTGATGAGCTGCGTGTCTCTTCCTCTACGCTGGGAATTGGGAAATACATCACTTTCAGCACCATCCTTACAGTTATCTACTGTCTGGTGTTCTTTGCCCTTGAGGCTTTCTCTTTCTACGACTGGATCCACTGGCTCACCTGTGCAGGAAGCAGTGCCTTGCTGACTCTGATTCTCATCTTGTCAATAGAAACGGTCCGTAAGAAGTGAGAGACTATACTCTTGAAAACAGACGATTCGTGATTGGTGGGGTGGCTACAGCGATTGTAGTCATCTATATTATCCGCCTGTTTACACTTCAGATCACCAGTGATGACTACAAGAAGAGTGCCGACTCTAATGCCTTCCTCAAGAAGGTGGAGTTCCCTTCGCGTGGTGTCATCACCGACAGAAACGGCAAGCTGATGGTCTACAACCAGCCCTCTTACGATATCATGGTGGTGATGAACGAGGCCAAGGATCATCTTGACACCCTGGAGTTCTGCAAAGCCCTGAACATCACCAAGGAGGAGTTCGACCGCAGGATGAACACGATGAAGGACCGCAATAAGAATCCCGGCTACTCACGCTTCACCCAACAGCTCTTCATGAGTCAGCTCAGCGACAAGGACTTCAGTATCTTCCAGGAGAAGATGTACCGGTTCCCGGGCTTCTATGTACAGAGGCGCAGCGTGCGACAGTACCAATATAACATGGCAGCCCACGTGCTGGGTGATGTGGCAGAGGTGTCGCCAGACGATATCGAACAAGACGACTACTATCAGCCGGGCGACTATATCGGGAAACTCGGCATCGAGCGCTATTACGAGAAACAGCTTCGAGGCGAGAAGGGTATCCAGATTCTCCTCCGTGATGCCCACGGACGAATACAGGGCCGCTATATGAACGGTGCCTTAGACCGTAAACCCATCCCAGGCAAGAACCTCACGCTGAGCATCGACTGTGAACTGCAGGCCCTCGGAGAACGTCTCCTCGAAGGGAAGATCGGCAGTATCGTAGCCATCGAGCCCTCTACAGGCGAGGTGCTCTGCATGGTGTCATCGCCCTCCTACGATCCCCGTATGATGGTAGGCCGTGAACGAAGCAAGAACCACAAACTACTGAGTCAGGATGTATGGAAGCCACTCCTTAACAGAAGCATCATGGGACAGTATCCCCCAGGCTCCACCTTCAAGACCACACAGGGACTGACCTTCCTCTCTGAAGGCATCATCACCCCCTCTACCCCATTCCCCTGCGGACACGGCTTTAACTTCAAGGGACTGCACGTAGGTTGTCACGGACACGCCTCACCACTGCCGCTGGTCCCTGCACTGAGCACATCCTGCAACGGTTACTTCTGCTGGGGACTCTATCATATGATCAATACCAACATCTCGAAATACGGGACTGTGCAGAACGCCATGAACACCTGGCGCGACTACATGGTATCGATGGGATTCGGCTATAAACTGGGTGTAGACCTGCCTGGCGAGAAGCGAGGCCTGATACCTAACGCACAGTTCTACGACAAAGCATACAAGGGCTCATGGAACGGTCTGACCGTGATCTCCATAGCTATCGGCCAGGGTGAGGTGAACGCGACCCCTCTGCAGATAGCCAACCTTGCGGCAACAATCGCCAACAGGGGCTTCTTCTATGTCCCCCACGTAGTGAGGAAAGTTCAGGGTGAGCCCCTCGATACCGTCTTCACACGCCGTCATTTTACCAAGGCCAACCAGAAGGCCTACGATTATATCGTTCAGGGTATGCGCTCCTCCGTGCTCGGAGGTACGTGTCACGCGCTGGGCAGATACGAGTTCATGGCATGCGGAAAGACGGGTACTGCCCAAAACCGAGGCCACGACCACTCTGTGTTCATGGGCTTTGCCCCTATGGACAAGCCGAAGATTGCTGTTGCCGTCTACGTAGAGAACGGTGGATGGGGTGCTACCTATGGTGTGCCTATCGGTGGTCTTATCATGGAAAAGTATATCAACGGGAAACTCTCCGAGGCTTCAGAGAAAAAAGCTGTGGAGTTCCAGAACAAAAGAATCAACTATGGCTCAGCAGACAGATAAAAACCAAAGCGTGCTTCGTTCCATCGACTACTGGACGATCCTCATCTACCTTGCACTCCTCGTGTTCGGCTGGGTGAGTGTCTGTGGTGCCAGCTACACCTATGGCGAGACAGATATCTTCAGTCTCGACTCACGCTCCGGCATGCAGATCGTATGGATAGGCACATCCATTGTACTGGGTCTGATCATACTCCTGCTTGACGACCGTTTCTACGACACCTTCGCCTTCGTCATCTATATCGCATTATTGATACTGCTCTTCGCCACTATCTTCAACCCTCACAGTATCAAGGGTTCCAGATCATGGCTCGTGCTGGGACCATTACGAATACAACCGGCGGAGTTTGCCAAGTTTGCCACAGCCCTGGCCTTGGCGAAGGTGATGAGCATCTATAGCTTTGACATACAGAAGTGGAAGCACTTTGCTGGCACGGTAGCCATCATCCTGCTGCCGATGATCTTCATCATACTGCAGCGCGAGACGGGTTCAGCACTTGTCTACGTTGCGTTCTTCATGATGTTCTACCGCGAGGGAATGCCGGGCAGCATCCTCTTTACAGGTGTGGCAATGGTCATCTACTTCGTGGTGGGCATCAGATTTGCCGATGTCCCGCTGCTGTATACGCCCACTTCGATAGGCAAGTTCGTCGTACTGTTACTAATTCAGATCTTCTCGGCAGGACTGGTATATGTCTATACAGAAGACAGACGTGATGCAATAAAGATTTTGTTGTTTACGGTAGGATTCACACTGATAGCCCTGCTGTTCTCGCTTTATGTGATACCCTTCGACATCGTCTTCATACAGCTCATCATAACGGCACTTCTGATAGGCTATCTACTATGGCAGGCACTTGCCACACACATACGCAACTATATGTGGATCGCCATCTTCGCATTGGGCTCCGTGCTTTTCTTCAATGCCGCCGACTATGTGCTCAACCACGTTATGGAGCCCCACCAGCGCGTACGTATCAACGTGCTGCTCGGACTTGAGGAGGATCTGAAGGGAGCCGGTTATAATGTGCATCAGAGTCAGATAGCCATCGGCTCTGGCGGCATCAAGGGAAAAGGATTCCTCAATGGCACACAGACCAAGCTGAAGTACGTTCCTGAGCAGGATACCGACTTCATCTTCTGTACCGTTGGTGAGGAAGAAGGCTTCCTGGGTTCTGCTGGTGTGCTGGTGCTTTTCCTGGCACTGATACTACGTCTTATCCATCTGGCTGAGCGCCAGCCCTACCGTTTTGGTAGGGTCTATGGCTATTCCGTACTAAGTATCTTCCTGTTCCATGTGTTTATCAACGTGGGAATGGTACTTGGCCTCACGCCTGTTATCGGTATCCCCCTGCCCTTCTTCAGCTATGGCGGTTCGTCGCTCTGGGGGTTCACCATCCTGCTTTTCATCTTCCTGCGTATAGATGCAGGAAGGCATCTGGCAAGGGGCTGACCTCTACGTTCTTACTCTCTGTCGATACGGAATCCGATATCCGTCACACCTTGCATCACCTCACGCTTCATATTGTGCTTTATATTGATGTGCAGTGAGTCACCCTCGTGCAGACGGATGGTATTCAGATGGAAAGTCTGCTGATAGTAGCTGACGCCCTGCCCGAGGAATTTCCCGTTTTCATCCACAAGTTTGCAGTTCAGTGTGTCATGATGCACATAGCCTGAGGGCAGCACTGTCTGCTTCACCACCAGACTGAGCGTCATAAAGGGGTATGAGCGGTCTATCCTCACGCCCACCTCCTCGCGATAGCTGCCAGCCTTCACAGGCGCCACATCGTAGCAAAGGGTGTCGTTCTTGTCCCATCCCGAAGTAGAGACATGCTGATAGCCTACATAGACGTTCTTACGGTTGCAGGAGCTAAAACCTCCTGCAACCACAAGCATCAATGCGTATATCCAGAGTCTTTTCACTTTTTCGCCTTTTCCTCGTTCACCGGCTTCTTCTTTTTCTTCTTTTTCTTTGCCTTGTCGAATCGGCTGATATCACCGCCAGCGAGGTCTACATGCACTTTCTCTGGCTTCTGATGACCGTCCTCCTGCAGCGAAACGGGCTTCTCGCCCCTTTTGTTCATCTCTATCACCTCCAGGGCACGCTCAGCACTGATCGTCTCAAGGTTGGCTGCAATGTTCTTATCCGTCGAATACGTCACAATGCCTGCAAGGATGTCACTCTTAAAGTGATAGTAGTCGCTGTCCTGTGTCTGCAGCATCTGATCCTTGTGAGGCAATCGTTTTGCAGCCTCCATATAGTCATCGACCTCATAGTTCAGGCAGCACTTCAGCTTCGCGCACATGCCCGCCAGCTTCTGTGGATTCAGCGAGATATCCTGATGACGGGCGGCATTCGTGCTGACGCTCGAGAAGTTCTTCATCCATGTAGCGCAGCAGAGTTCACGCCCGCAAGGACCTGTTCCGCCAATGCGTCCTGCCTCTTGTCGCGCACCGATCTGTTTCATCTCGATACGTACATGGAAGGCGGCTGCCAGGTCTTTGATCAGCTGACGGAAGTCCACACGGTCGTCAGCGATGTAATAGAAGATGGCCTTATTGCCGTCACCCTGATACTCCACATCGCCGATCTTCATCTGCAAGCCCAGTCCCTTGGCAATCATACGACTCTCAATCATCGTATTGTGCTCACGTGCCTTTGCCTCACGGAATTTCTGCATGTCAATGTCCCGGGCAATGCGATAGACACGCTTGATGTCGTCAGGCGACTTTATCGACACCTTCTTCAGCTGCAGCTTCACCAGTCTGCCCGTCAGTGTCACCACACCGATATCATGTCCGGGACTCGCCTCCACAGCCACGATGTCACCCTTCTTCAGCGGGAGATTGTTTACGTTGTGGTAATAGCCTTTGCGCGTATGCTTGAACTGTACCTCCACGAGGTCGGTATCATCGAAGTTGCCAGGCACGTCAGCAAGCCAGTCGTATGTGTTCAGCTGTCGGTCTTGTCTCCCCACAGCCTGATGGCATAATCCTCTGTCGCATCCCACCTTGACAGGTCGGTCATTATTTTTCTCAATCATATATTTACTTTGTTATTAAAAGCACAATCATTTGCAGGCAGAAGTCGAAAAACACGATCTTTCCGTTGGCATTCTGCCCGATGTCGCGTATCGCCTTGTTGGCGAGGTCGTTGATGGGCAGTATGTTCGCCTCGTTCACGAACCGCGCGAAGTTTCGTGCGAAATCTTCTTCTTTCTGCGTCATATATGTCAGTTCTTCCTGATGGAAGTTATACATGAAGTTCTCTCGTATCATCCTGAGGAAATAGGTGAGCCATCGCTTCTGCTTCTCACGTCCGAAGCCCGCCATCACCTCGCTCCATTTCCGCAGGTCCTTAATCTTCCGCTGATAAGCCAGCCGCATCAGCGAGATAAAGAGGTCCAGGAACTGTTCGTTCTCCGACCCCACCTGCAGTTCTTCGAGCGCCTTCAGCCAACTGCCGTTAGCCAGTCTTGCGATACGGTGTGCCGTATCCTCGCTGACGCCTCTGCGCTCTACCAGCGCCTGTTCGATACTGGCGTCATCTATCTTCTTGACATCAATGCGCTGCACGCGACTGCGAATGGTCTCCAGCAGTTTGTCGGGCTCTTCGCAGACCATGATGAATACCGTCTGCTGAGGCGGTTCCTCGATGAGTTTCAGGAGTTTGTTGGCGCATTCGATGTTCATGCGCTCCGGCAACCACACCAGACTCACCTTATAGCCGCCTTGACTCGATTTCAGACTCAACTTCCTCACCAGGTCATCGCTCTCCCCGGCAGTGATGATCGCCTGCTGGTTTTCACCGCCCATCGCCTGCATCCAGTCATCCATCGTGAAGTAGGGTCCTGCCATCACCAGCTCGTGCCATTCCTTTGCGAAGTCGTCGCTCACGGGTTTGTGGTCTGAACTCATCGACGGCAGTTTGATGGTCGGATAGGTAAAATGCAGGTCAGGATGCTCCAGCTTTTCCAGCATCGCCTTCGAAGAGGCACGCCCGTCGTCGAGTAATCTGCAAGCGAAGGCCATCGCCGTCGCCATCTTACCCACTCCTTGAGGTCCGCAGAGCATAAGAGCATGTGGCAGACGGTCTTCACTCACCATCTGCATCAGGCGCTCCTGCACCTCCCTCTGTCCTATCACCTCATCGAAAGTCATAGAAGCCTCTTCGCGACAGCGGCTACGCTATCCACTGCTGATACCGTATAGAAATGTATATTGTTCACGCCGTTACGATACAGCTCACGGCACTGTTCTGTGGTCCATTCGATACCCAACTGCCTGGCGTCATCGTCAGTCTTACACTTCACAATCTCCTTTGCCAGCGGCTCAGGGATGTCGCAATGGAAGGTCTTTGGCACAATCGTCAATTGGCTCAACTTTGCCAATGGCTTTATGCCAGGGATGATCGGTATCGTAATCCCCATCTCGTGGGCTTTCCTGACGAACTCGAAGTATTTTTCGTTGTCGAAGAACAGTTGCGTCACAGCATACTGGGCTCCCAAGTCCTGTTTCTGACGCAGATACTCCATGTCACGCTCCAGATTCGGTGCTTCCTCATGTTTCTCGGGATAACACGCCACACCGTAATCGAAGGGCTTGCCCGGGTTCTTGATAGGGGTACCGTCGGCAAAATGCCCCTCGTTGAAGGCCTTTACCTGCTTTATCAGTTCAGTGGTGTGCGCATGGCCTCCTGGCGTCGGCACAAACCGGCTGTCTTCCTTCGCCTTGTCACCACGCAGCAGCAACAGGTCGCTGATGCCCAGGAACTGCAGATCCAGCAGTTCATACTCGATATCCTCTACCGTAGCCCCACTGCAGATCACATGTGGCTGCACGGGTATGCCGTAGCGCTGTTGTATGGCAGCAGCAATGGCAATCGTACCAGGGCGACGACGTATCCGCTGTCGCTCAAACTGTCCGTTCTCCAGTTCGCGGTACACGAACTCCGAGTGGTGGGTTGTGATATTTATATACGCAGGATCAAACGCTCTCAGCTTGTCGATATCGGCAAACAGTTTCTCCGTACCTGTGCCTTTTAGCGGCGGCAACACTTCGAACGAGAATCGCCTGCTGTCATTGTTTATATTCAGTACACTCATTTCAGCCTGCAAAGATACGAATAATTGAGCGAAACTCCAAAAAAAATCGGATAATTCGCAATTATTCCTATTTTCCGTATGCGTTTAGCAACCGGTCCTTCTCTGCTTGGGTGATCGGGATGATTGTACCGTGACGTGGAGTAAAGACACCCTTTGTCTCCGTATTCTGCACGAACTCGAAGGTCTTCAGGTCCTTAGAACGGCAGAACTGATAGTGATGATCCTTGTAGCAGTCGTACATGATAATCCACGACTTCCCGTCGATGGCCTTGCACACGCCTACCCCTTCTACGGCCTCTTCCGTCTGCTCCACATTACCGCCAATCATCTGCCATCGGTCTGTAAGGTTCTTTGCCAGTGCCTGATAGATGCCCTTGCCTGACTCCTGTTTGTAGAAGAGGTGATACATCTGGTCTGCCTCGTTCCACACGATATCGCCGTCGATGGTAGCATTGCCGGCATCGAAGAGCCACTGGGGCTCACCCTCAAGGTCAGTGAAGTCGGCATTGGCATACTGGTAATATATTTTATCATACGAGTCCTCATCGCTGGTGCGCAGCGAGTAGAACACCATATACTTGCCAGCCTTGTGGTCGTAGATGGTCTCAGGTGCCCACACACGGGTGACATTCTTCCACGCCTTCGTGTATCGTGTCGGGAAGTTGATGGCACTGTGCTGCCAGTGGATCAGGTCTTCCGACTTCAGCATCACCAGTCCGCGATTACTGTTCCAGCCCAGTGTGCAGCGCATATCAGTGACCACCATATAGAACCCCTTGCCATCCTCCGTTCTCAGGATATGAGGGTCGCGCACGCCCTGTGCAAAGGCGATGGTATCGCTGCTGATCACCGGCTGTCCACCATTCAGCGGAGTAAAGTTATAGCCGTCGTCACTAATGGCATAGCAGATCTGCTCGCCCTCAGGCGCATTACTATTAAAATAGGTAAAGAGATACGCCACGAAAATTGTCAGTATTGTCTTCATATCTTTCTTTTTGTTAGTAAAGTACCATGTTTAATAGACATAGATCTTGTAGTCCTTGATGCTTCCAGGTGCGCCTTCTTCTGCACGTGGGAGGTATTCGAAGCCGGAGAGCTCCTGAACAGAACCGAGGTCGATGACCATCAGGTGAGGCAGTTCAACACGCTTGGCAGTACGCCAGTAGGTGGATTCCTGAAGGTCGAAGGCCTTATCTGCGAGATTGTTGCCACGGATGGTCTCCTCACTGTCAGCATACTTCACCGTCCATGGTTCACGGCTGATGCGCCGTCCTCCCTTATCGAGAGCATAGACCTCAGCTACACTGACAACCTCCTTCCCGTCGTGGGTGGAGAGTGCCTGTAAAGCGATATAACGTCCACTGACAGGCGCAGCGAAGCGTACCGTCTGCCAACCATTGCCTGCCATAAAGCTGCCAGAGGCCACAGGGGTGGCAGAATTGAGATCAGGCTTGTCGTCAGGGTTATTGTGAGTGACACTCTTACCCATGTTCAACTGGTCGAGTTCTGGCTTGTTCTGCGCCCAAAGGGTGGCCTTCTTAGGACCTATGACGTCGAGGACGACCACTTCGTTGAGTCCGCGCTTCAGCCAACAGCCAGGCACGTAGAGCGTCTGCTGTGGGCCGATGTTCCAAAAGCGTCCGATGGGATAACCATTGACATAGACCTGACCCTTGCCAAAGTTGGAGAGGTTGAGGAAGGTGTCGCCACACTTGGTGAGCTTGAAGTAGCCGCGATAGTAGCCGGAGGGAAGTGAAGAGTGAAGAGTGAAGAGTGAAGAATTTGCTTCTGCCTTAGTGGTCTGGGCAGAGGCGAGGGCCTTGGCAGCGGTGGCGTAGTCGTCGGGGATGGTGAGGATGGTCCAGCGCTTGAGGTTCCACGTCACGTCATTATCGTCGAGGTCGGCAGTGATGGTGACACGCTCCGTGATGCCCTTAAAGTCCTTGATGGCGCGTCCGAAGTTGATGCGTCCCATCGCCTCAACGAGGATCTTCAGTTCCTGACCTTTATGAACGGGCGGAAGCATCAGACTTTTCTCGTTCTGCACGCGATCGATCTTTCCGATATATTTATCATCGATGAACACCTGAGCGAAGTCGTGACAGTCGTTGATGGTGAGTACAGACTTGACGGCAATCTCAGGCAGTGCGGTAACGTAAATCATCGAGCCCCAGCCCATGTCCATCTCTTCCATCGTGCGCAGGGGAGCATCCATCACAGCACTATCGACGCCAAGGATGACAGGTGCGAACTCCTTCACTTCGAACTCAGGTATGCTGATGAAAGGAGCAGGTGCCTTCACCTCACGGGGCAGTGGCTTGTCGCTGTATTTCTGGAGCACCTTGCGCAACTTATAGTATTTCTCAGTAGGCTGTCCGTATTCATTGATGGGTGCGTCGTAGTCATAGCTCGTCACGTCGGGGGCAAAACCAGGTGAATTGGCACCTGCCCAGTGACCAAAGCTCGTACCACCGTGCGTCATATAGAGCGAGAAACTGATGCCCTTCGACAGCATCTCGTCAATACCGCTGACCATCTCATCGGCAGGACGCGTCTCGTGGCGTGCGCCCCACTTGTCGAACCATCCGCTCCAGAACTCTGAGCACATCATCGGCGCATCAGGACGCAGCTCCTTCAGACGGGCAAACTGCTGGTCAATATTCGCTCCTGTGCCGAAGTTCATGGTCCACACGAGGTCGTCAAGGCCATTGAGCTCGAAGTTGCTTGACCAATCACACTGAAAGAGCGCCAACTTGTCGCCATAGATACCACGCAGACAGTCGCGGATCTCAGAGATATATGCCTTGTCCTCACCATACGAGCCGTATTCGTTCTCTACCTGAACCATGATGATCGGACCGCCATTCTGGATGGTCAACGGTGCCAGCTGCTCACCCACTTTCTGCTCGAAGATCCTGACCCGTTCCATAAAATAGGGATCCTGTTCACGCAGACGGATATCCTTCTTCTTCAGGAGCCACCAGGGCAGACCGCCCATCTCCCACTCTGCACAGACGTAGGGACCAGGACGCACGATGACGTACATGCCGTTTTTCTGCGCCAGACGACAGAACTCCGCCACATCGTTGTTACCAGTGAAGTCGAACTGTCCCTCACGCTGTTCGTGGATGTTCCAGAACACGTAGATGCAGACGGTATTCATGCCCAGCGCCTTGCAGGAACGGATGCGATGCTCCCAGTAAGGACGAGGGATACGGGGGTAATGTACTTCTGCAGCCTTCACAATGAACGGTTCGCCGTTAAGCAGGAACGTACCCTTGCCAACGGTGAAATCGCCGGCCTGAACAGATAAGGAGAAAAATGCCGTCAGCATGACGAGCGAAGTCAGTAATCTCTTCATATCAGTAGTCAATATTATAATTTGGATGCAAAAATAAGAAAAAAAACAAAAAAGTAAGAAGGTAAAAAGAGAAAAAGTCGCAGAATTAAGAAATATTGTGTATATTTGCAGCAGAATAACATAACAGACTATATAAAAATGAAAAAATTCGCTTTGTTGATGCTGGCATTCGCCAGTTGTGTAAGTATGATGGCAGAAGACGGCAGTCGTCTGTGGTTGAGGTATGACAAGGTACAGAAGGCACAGGTAAACGGACCTGAGTGTATCGCAGCAGAAGAGCTGCGTAACTACTATCCCGGCGACAAGGCCACACTGGTGATAGACCCAAGTATCAGTAACGACGAGGGCTACGTCATCGAAGGAAGCACCGTGAAGGCCAAGACCGAGAGAGGACTGATGTATGGTGCCTATGCCCTGCTGAGAGGCGAGAAGGGAGGCTCAGCGCCGTTCTTTAAGCTGCGCGTGCTAAACCACTGGGACAACCTTGACGGAAGTATTGAGAGAGGCTATGCCGGACGAAGCATCTTCTGGGATTTGGAAGGGAACCAGCCGAAGGCTATCGACGCTGCACTGATAAAAGAGTATGCCCGCGCCAATGCGAGCATCGGCATCAACGGAACGGTGCTGAACAATGTTAACGCGTCGCCAAAGATGCTCTCTGCACCCTATATTAAGAAGGTGAAGGAGATAGCTGCCATCCTGCGGCCTTATGGCATCAAAGTATATCTCTCCGTGAACTTCGCCTCGCCCATGGCACTGGGTAAGCTGAAGACCGCCGACCCACTGAACGCGAAGGTAAAGGCATGGTGGAAGGCCAAGGCCAAGGAGATCTACAAGGAGATACCCGATTTCGGTGGATTCCTGGTGAAGGCGAACTCTGAGGGACAGCCCGGACCTGGCGACTATAAACGCACCCACGCACAAGGTGCCAACATGCTGGCAGATGCAGTGAAGCCCTATGGCGGCATCATCATGTGGCGCAGCTTCGTCTATGGTGCGAACCATAAGGGCGAGGATCGTGTAAAACAGGCGGTATCGGAGTTTAGGGAGGATGACGGGAAATTCATGGACAACGTGATCCTGCAGTCGAAGAACGGTCCGCTCGACTTCCAGCCACGCGAGCCGTACGCACCCATCTTCGACAATATGAAGAAGACGCCGCAGATGGTGGAGCTGCAGATTACGCAGGAGTATCTTGGACAGTCGCGCCATCTGGTGTATCTTGCCCCAATGTGGAGGGAGTTCTTCGGATTCGTCTGTCCAAAGCGACTGGTGGGTATCGCAGGTGTTGCGAACATCGGACTTGACAAAAACTGGTGCGGACACCACTTCTCACAGGCCAACTGGTACGCCTTTGGACGTCTGGCATGGAATCCTTATATGAAGAGCGAGGAGATAGCCGAAGAGTGGCTGAAGCAGACATTTACAAGCAACAATTCTCTCTGTAGCATGATGCTCAGAAGCCGTGAGGCCTGCGTAGACTATATGATGCCATTAGGACTGCACCATATCTTCAAGTTCGACCATCACTATGGTCCTGAGCCTGACGGATTCATCGCCCATTATCCGCTGGAGTGGTGTCCCGTTTACTATCACAAGGCAGACAAAGAGGGCGTTGGCTTCGACCGCAGCCATACCGGCACGGATGCCACATCACAGTATGACGAGCCTTACTGTTCGCTGTACGACGACATCAACACCTGTCCTGAGCGCTATCTTCTGTGGTTCCACCACGTGCCCTGGACCTATCGCCTGAAGAACGGCAATACCCTCTGGGAGGAGATCCAGGCACGCTATGACAGAGGTGTCAGCGAGGTTGAGGACTTCTGTCGCATCTGGCAGGAGGCAAAGCCCCTTATCGACGAACAGCGCTGGCAGGAGGTTGACGCACGCATGCAGCACCAGCTGGAGAATGCCAAGGAGTGGCGGAAGGTTTGTGTGGACTACTTCAGGACTTTCGCAGAATGAAGATTGTCGTTTCGCATGAGATAGAAAGTGTCTGCCCTTCCTTCGTAGGAGCTGCGGTAGAGGCACAGGTTGTGAACTCTGAGTACTGCCAGCCCCTGTGGGACGAGATTCATGCCCTCGAAGAGAAGTTTCGCAAGGAGCTGACCACAGAGTCACTGAAGCAGTTGCCTGGCATCGCTGCAACACGCAGTGTGTATAAGGCTTGTGGGAAGGATCCCTCACGCTATCGTCCCGCCAGTGAACAGCTGATACGACGGATGCTGCAGGGCAAGGAACTCTATCAGATAGACACGCTCGTAGACCTTGTGAACCTCGCCTCCATCGCCTTCGGATACAGCATCGGAGGCTTCGATGCGGATAAGTTCGTGGGCGACACACTCACCCTTGGCGTGGGACGTGAAGGAGAGCCCTACGAGGGTATCGGAAGAGGTATCATCAACATCGCGGGACTGCCTGTTTACCGCGATGCAGAGGGAGGCGTGGGTACGCCTACAAGCGATAACGAACGGACGAAGATGACCCTCGCCACCACACATCTCGTGGTACTCATCAACGGCTACGACGGCAATGAGGAGAGGGTGAAGGCCAATGCACGCTTCATCCAGGAGCTTACACGTAAATATTGTCAGAGCGACGGGGGAACCGTCACCTTATATACTTGAACAATGAATTTGTCAGAACTGAAAGATAAACGTATCGCAGTACTGCTGTCAGGAGGTGTCGACAGTAGCGTGGTGGTGTATGAGTTTGCAAAGCTCGGCCTCCACCCAGACTGTTTCTATATCAAAATCGGACCGGAGGAAGAGGAAGAATGGGACTGCTCGTCTGAGGAGGATCTCGAAATGGCAACAGCCGTGGCGCATAAGTACGGCTGCAAGCTGGAGGTGATAGACTGTCACAAGGAGTACTGGGATCAGGTGACGAAATACACGATGGACAAGGTGCGTGCGGGTCTGACGCCCAATCCCGACGTGATGTGCAACCGTCTGATAAAGTTCGGTGCCTTCGACGAGAAACGTGGACATGACTACGACCTCATCGCCACGGGCCACTATGCACAGACGGAGATCGACGAAGAGGGACGGAAATGGCTCTGCACGAGTCCAGACCCCGTGAAGGACCAGACGGACTTCCTCGCGCAGATCTACGACTGGCAGCTGCAAAAAGCCCTCTTCCCCATAGGTCATTATATGAAGGACGAGGTGCGCGAGATTGCTGAGCGCGAACATCTGGTGAATGCTAAGCGCAAAGACTCGCAGGGCATCTGTTTCCTGGGGAAGATAAACTACAACGACTATATCCGTCGCTACCTCGGTGAACAGCCTGGCGACGTAATAGAGCTCGAGACAGGCAAACGTATCGGAGAACACAAGGGACTCTGGTTTCATACCATCGGACAGCGTAAGGGTATGGGCTTCGGAGGCGGACCCTGGTTTGTGGTGAAGAAGGATGTCGCCAACAATATCCTCTACGTCTCGCACGGCTACGACCCCAAGACCGCCTACAAACAGGACTTCAAGGTCCACGACTTCCACCTCCTACTGGGGCCTGGCCCCAGTCCTGAGTCTTTCAGCGCAAGGGACAGATCTAACCTCCTGCTGGGGCCTGACCCCAGTGTGAGGTTCAAAATCAGGCATACGCCGGAGTATCATCCTGCGACGCTGGAATGGACGGGGGAGAAAGCGTTTATTGTGCACTCGAAGGAGAAGATACACGGTGTGGCACCAGGACAGTTCTGCGTGATCTACGACGAGCATCACCACAGATGTCTGGGCTCTGGAGAGATAACAGTATAAAAACAAAACTACAAAGGATATGAAGAAATTACTAATTGCTATTCTACTATTTACAACCACCATCGCCTCGGCACAGATAAGGAAAGAGATTACCCTCGCAGACGGCTGGCAGTTCTCCCACGACAAGCAGACATGGGAAAAAGTGAGCGTTCCCCACGACTGGGCCATCGCAGGTCCCTTCGACAAAAAATGGGACCTTCAGAAAGTAGCCATCGAACAGAATGGAGAGACAGAAGCCACAGAGAAGAGCGGACGCTCTGGTGCCCTTCCATGGATTGGTGAAGGCCACTACAAACGTACGCTGACAATACCAGAAGGCTACGAACATGCAGAACTGCTCTTCGACGGAGCGATGGCAGAGCCCACGGTATATGTCAACGGTCAGAAGGCTGGTTACTGGGCCTACGGCTATAACACCTTCCGCGTGGACATCACACCATTCGTCAAGAAAGGCGATAACCTCCTCGAGGTGGACCTGAAGAACGTCGAGGAGAGCTCGCGCTGGTATCCCGGTGCAGGCATCTACCGTCCTGTGAAACTCATCCTCAACAAGACAAAAGCCCGCATCGACGACTGGGGCATCACCACCCGTACGGAACTGCATAGTAAGATGGAGAAAGGCAAAGACATAACAAAACTTGTTGTGGAAGTGCCCCTCAAGGACGGAATCGGTTTGCCCGTGATACTGAAACTCTACACCCCTGATGGCAAGAGAATCACTATCTGTCCTGCCCCAATGCTCAAAAGCAGCAACATCGCCGTCGGCACTTTCTATATCCCCGATGCCAAGCTGTGGACGCCCGAGACACCTTATTTATATAAGTTAAAGATTACACTCTGTGACGGCAAGAGTGCCCCCAATGTCTATGACGATTTCGGCAAGGCCATCGATAAGAAGACCATCAACGTAGGTCTGCGCACAGTAAAAGTATCCCGCGAGCACGGTTTCCAGCTCAATGGTGTCACCCGAAAGCTCAAGGGTGTTTGTCTGCATCACGACCTCGGTCCTCTTGGTGCAGCCATTAACAAGAGTGCCCTCATCCGTCAAATAAAGATGATGAAGGCCATGGGCTGCGACGCCATCCGTACATCGCACAACATGCCGAGTCAGATGCAGATGGATATCTGCGACTCACTGGGTATGATGGTGATGGCAGAGAGTTTCGACATGTGGCACTATCCTAAGTGTAAGAATGGCTACGCCCGCTTCTTCCGCGACTGGGCTGAGAAGGATATCAAAAACCTCGTCGTCGCCAACCGCAACCACCCCAGCATCGTGATGTGGAGCATCGGCAACGAGATTCCGGAGCAAGGCAGTGAGGACGGGCGTCTGATCTCCATCCGTCTGCAAGGACTATGCCATTCACTTGATCCCACACGTCCTGTCACCCAGGGACTGGATCATGCTGAGGCATCCATACAGAGTGGCGTAGCGCTGGCAATGGACATACCCGGTTTCAACTACCGCGTACATAAATACCAGAACAGCATCGGACAGTTGCATCAGGGGTTCTTGCTGGGTTCTGAGACGGCATCGACAGTCAGCAGCCGAGGTATTTACAAGTTCCCTGTAGAGCCCGATGACAATGCACGATATGCCTCATGGGCTCCTGGCTACGACCCCAAAGCCATAGAAAATGCCGACGGTCAGTGTTCGAGTTACGACCTGGAATACTGTCCATGGAGCAATCTTCCCGATGACGACTGGGTATGGCAGGATGATAAGGACTGGGTGATAGGCGAGTTCGTATGGACGGGCTACGACTATCTCGGCGAGCCCTCGCCCTACGATGAGTACTGGCCCTCGCGCAGCAGCTATTTCGGCATCTGTGACCTCGCTGGACTGCCAAAGGACAGATACTTCCTCTATCGCTCGCACTGGAACAAGAACGAGCATACCATCCATCTGCTGCCTCACTGGTCGTGGGGTAAAGCACGAAAAGGAAAGGTTACGCCCGTCTATTGCTATACCGACTATCCCACGGCAGAGCTCTTCCTCAACGGCAAGAGCCAGGGCAAGATTAGCAAGGATCCGACAAGCCGTCTTGACAGATACCGTCTGCGCTGGAATGATGTCGTCTATCAGCCAGGAGAATTGAAGGTGGTAGTGTATGATGCCGATGGCAATAAGGCAGGCGAGAAGACCCTCCGCACAGCCGGCAAGCCCGCAAAGCTCCAGCTCGATGTCTGGACAGCCGGTGAAGATGCCTGTCTCAAAGCCGACGGCGAAGACCTCGCCTTTATAACAGTATCGCTCACTGACGCCAAGGGTACACTCATCCCTAACGCCTCAGACCAGCTGACCTTCGAGGTCTCTGGTGCCGGTTCCTTCGAGGCTATATGCAATGGTGATGCCACCAGTCTGGAGTCATTCAAAAAGCCTACGATGCGACTCTTCAGCGGCCAACTCGTTGTCATCGTACGCAGCAGCAAGATCCCAGGCACGCTGAAACTGAAAGTCACAGACCGTCAGCGAGGTCTGCAACAGACCGTCAACATTGACTGTAAATAAAAATATCGCGGCTGATGAGCCGCGATATTTTCTTATAGGTGCTTCTTCGGATAGAGGGCCTCCCACCACGTAGGATCGTCCTTCAGCCACTTAGCAAACCACGCCATTTGTGTCGCGAGCCACTTCTCTTTCTTGCCGTATTCGAGGATATGGTGATTCTCGCCTTCCACCTCTACGAGTGCCACCTCACGTCCCAGCAGTTTCAGGGCGGTGAACATCTGCAGGCTCTCCATCAGCGGCACATTGGTGTCAGCATTGCCATGCAGCAGGAGTAGCGGCGTGTGGATCTTGTCGGCATTGTGGAGCGGAGACTGGTTGACGAACAGGTCACGATGGCTCCAGGGATAGCTGTTGGCCATCGACACCTCGCTGTAGTTATAGCCCCAGTAGCCCACGCCCCAGTAGCTGGTGTGGCTGGTGATGCCTGCATGCGAGACTGCAGCGGCGAAGATGTCTGTCTGCGTCTGCAGGTACTGTGTCATGAAGCCGCCATACGAAGCGCCCATGCAGCCGATTTTCTTCGGATTGATGAATGGATGCGCTGCACAGATCTGCTTCACACCCTCGATGATATCCTCAGCAGGTCCGTGTCCCGCTGTGTTCACGTGTCGCGAAGCCCACTCCTGTCCGAAACCCGTAGCACCGCTGGGTTCGAGGATATATGCCACATAGCCCAGCGAATTCCAGTACTGCGGGGCATATGGCGACTCGAAATATCTGCTCACAGGCGAACAGCCGCCATAGTAATAGACGATCATCGGGTACTGCTTCGTGGCATCGAAGTCCTTCGGCAGATAGAGACGGCCGTAGACGGTATCGCCCTTGGAATTCTTGAAGTTCCAATCCTGGCAGGTGCCTATCTCAGCATCGCCGAGTGCGGAAGTGCCGTCGAAGAATTGAGAATTGAGGATGGAGAATTGAGAATTCTTCTGTTTGACAGTGGCGACGTAGGCCGATGCCGGTGCCATCGTGGCATAGGAGAGATAGGCCAGATACGGTGCATACGAAGCCTTGTCGAAGCGGTACACATTATCGCCATCAGCAGCGAGCTTGCTAATCTTTCCGGTCTTTGGATTGAGTACGAAAAGATTTACGTAGTCGCGATCTTCAGCAGTAAAGTAGACCATCCCGTCAGCAGCACACCAGTCAGGACCTTTTTCGATAGAGGGGTCAAAATCCTTTGTGAGCGGAGTCACCTTCTTCGATGCAATGTCGTAGAGGAAAAGTTCATTTTCTGTCATACTCGGTGTTACATCAGCAGGCAACTGACAACCTATGCGATTGAAAGCCTCAGGGGTGCCAGTAAAGAGTATCTGACTTCCGTCAGGCGAGAAGGAGCCTCCTCCCAGGAACTCTGCACCAACGAATACGGTATCCACCTTCAGCGTCGCAGCATCCATGATCAGCACATCCTGCACGGTGGTAGGACGCTTCGTAAGACGGGAGCGTGATGATGTCAGCAACAGCTTCGTACCGTCTTGGGAGATATCCTCCAGTTGCTCGCCCTTCGAGCCGAAGGTGATTCGCTGTGTCACACCCGTCTTGATGTCGTACTTCGCGAGATAGCCCCTGTCTCTCCAGCCCGGCTGGCGATCGTCCATCTCTACCACCTCAAACACGTCCTTGTCCTCCTTTGGACCCTTTTCCTCAGCAGTGATGATGAGATAGTCCTCTGTGGGCGCCACCGTATAGCTGCCTTCAGGGATATCATAGGCAAAGCGTGTGCGCACGCCTGTCAGCGGGTCAACCTTATAGAGCACGCGCTTGTCACCCTCTTTCTCATCTTCCAGCCAGGCAGAGGTTCTGGGCATCCAACGGGGATTACGCTGTGGATGGGATAGCAGACGATGGGTCTTGGTGTCACGGAGCTCATAGTTCCAACGGGCATTTCCGCCGCGCTCTGTCGTCTGATAGACCACGCAGGTAAACTGTCCGTCGGCAGAGAGTGAAATGCCTCTCACACGCTTGCCGTCAGTGAGGTCGTGAACCATATAGGGGTGCTTCTTGTCGAGGGTATAGGCAATCGCCTTCGGGGCGTCGATGGTTACCTTTATCGAGTCGGTGTCCTTCGGTGCTGCCATATAGCGTATCGTAAAGGTGTGATGCTCGGGCGCCAGCTTCAGCTCTCCGCCGGCTTCGGCACCGTCGATGTAGAGCTTGTAGTCCTTAGGACCCTTCACCTCGATTTTTCCCTTCAGATAGTCGCTGTTGTTGACATAGAACGACAACAGCCCCACGCTCTTGTTCTCAGTGAGTGAGGGGAGCACCTCGCCAGAGAATTTCCCCGTCGCAGGCGAGGTCAGTGCGATGGCACTCATCAGCGATTTCTCGTCAAACTTCGTTCCCTTCACATCTACTGTGTCGAAGGCCAGTGGTGCCTGTACAGCGTAAGGCCCTGAGAGGTTAAACTCACGGATCTCCGTCTTCACTTGTGCCGATGCGCCGATGGTCAGCATCAGCAACGACAATGTCATCAATCGTTTCATATTATTTTCTGTTTGTTACATTTTGCCGCAAAGGTACGAAAAAAATGAGAAATGTGAGTGAAGAATGAATAATTATTTGTATTTTTGCGCACAAATCAGAATTTGAAACCATTTATGCATCTGTTTAAGAAACCCGTTTTATCGACACTGTTGTTAGTAGCAGGCATACTGCCTGTTTCAGCCGACGACAATGCCGATCACCTGCTCATCAACGAAATCATGCAGTCGAACATCGATTGTATCATGGACGACCTGAAAGAGTTCCCCGACTCCTGGGTAGAGCTCTATAACCCCGGTGACGCTGCTGTGTCCCTTGCCGACTACGCCATCGGCACGAAAGAAAAGGCCGGCAAAGCCTATAAGCTGCCCAGTCAGATGGTGCCGCCAAAAGGCTACGTTGTCATCTACTGTGACAAGGAGGAAACTGGTCTTCACACCGACTTCCGTCTGGAGTCAGGCAAGGATTGTGTGCTCTATCTCTTCAAGGGTGGAGAGATCGTCGACCGTCTTCCTGAAGGCATGAAGAAACAGCCTGCCCCGAATATCGCATACGGTCGCAAGACCGACGGTGCCGACAAATGGGACTACCAGCTCACCCCGACGCCTGGTAAAGCAAACACCGGCAAGACCTGCGGCAGCAAGCAGATCCTCGGTGAGCCGAAGTTCAGTGAGAAAGGCCGCGTGGTATCAGGCAATCTGAACGTCAAGCTGGAGCTCAGCGTGCCCGATGGCAGTCCTGAGGGAACGGTCATCCGTTACACTGTCAATGGCGAGGAACCTACAGAGAAAAGTCCGGAATACAAGAATCCCATCAGCATCACCAAATCGACGGTGATTCTTGCTAAGCTCTTCTGCGACGGCTGGCTCTCACCCCGCGCCACAGCACAGTCGTATATTAACCACGGACGCAACATCACCCTGCCCGTCATCTCCATCGCCACCAAGGACGCCTATCTCAACGATTCCAAGATAGGCATCTTTGCCAACAACGATGGAACGGATGAGAAGAAGAAAGACTGGCGCCGCCCGATCAACATCGAGTTCTTCTTCACCCCCGACGACCCCAGCAGCATCAACCAGATCTGCGAGACCCGTGTGGCAGGAGGTATTTCTCGTGGCGCAAAATTCAAGACGCTGGCAGTCTATGCCAACAAACGCTTCGGCACAAAGCGCTTAGAGTATGAGTTTTTCCCAGAAGACAAGCCCGGGCTCACCGACTTCAAGTCGATCATGCTCCGCAATGCCGGCAACGACTTCGACTATCTCTACATGCGCGATGCCGTCATCCAGCGCAGTGCTGCTACACATATCGACCTCGACTGGCAAGGCTACCGCCCTGCTATCGTTTACATCAACGGCAAATATTACGGTATGCTCAACATCCGCGAGCGCAGCAACGAGGACAACATCTACACCAACTACGACGGCTTGGAAGACATCGACATGTTTGAGAACTGGGGCGAACTGAAGGAAGGTACCTGGGACAACTACAATGCCTTCAAGGAATTTTACAACGAGAAGAACCACACGCAGGCAGAATACGAGCAGTGGATGGATGTCGACGAATTTTTCAATCTCTTTATCGTCAACCTCTATCACGTCAACCTCGACTTCCCCGGCAACAATATCGTTATGTGGCGTCCGACAGCCAAAGACGGCAAGTGGCGCTGGATTATGAAGGACACCGACTTCGGACTGGGACTCTATGGCCGTGCTAACAACTACAAGATTTTCGACTGGCTCTATAATCCCAGTTATGATCCCGCAAATGCCTGGGCCAACCAATCAGACCACACCCGTCTCTTCCGTCGTCTGATGGATATCGACGCGTTCAAGCAGCGTTTCGTAGACCGTTGCTTCATCTACTGTGGCGATTTCCTTAACGCCAAGGGCATACGCGAGGTGTGGGATCCCATGTACAACGCCATTAAGTTTGAATATCCCTATCACAGAAAGCTGATCAATCAGTGGTGGCCGAATTATAACGACGAGCTGAACAATGCCCGCAACTGGGTCAGCCAGCGCACCGCCAACTTCATCAACAACCTATGCTCCTACTACGGTCTCGGCTCTCCCACAGCGCTGAAGATCAATCAGGGTGTGGAGGGTGCTGCCGATGCTGGCATCAGCTTCAATGGTGTGCGTCTCTCAAAGGGCACGTTCGACGGCAAGTACATCGCTGGCAGAGACATCGTCCTCGAAGGCGATCCTGAGAGTGGCAAGACCATCACGGGCTGGAAGGTCATCGCCAACGGTGCCACAAAGGACTATCAGGGCTCCAAACTGGAGATACAGATGCCCCAGAGCGGCAGCGTCACCATTATGGCCCTTCTCGCCACTTCCGGCATCAGCGACTGCCGCATATCAGACACTACAGATGCTGCTGTCTATGATCTTAATGGACGTAAGTTGAGTGCCTCGTCTCTCGAAGGTCTTCCCAAAGGTATATATATAATAGGAGGGAAAAAGGTCGTAAAATAGGCGTAATTTAACAAAATGTAACTTTATGAGAAAAATATTCGCGAAAAAGCTTGGAGGTTATTGGAATTTTTTCTATTTTTGCAGCATCAAAAGTAACATATTGCAAACTAAAACATTTTTCTAAAAAAACAACAACACTATGGAAGTTGAGAAAATCATGCAAGGCCTTGAGCGTAAGCACCCAGGCGAAGTAGAGTTCCTTCAGGCAGTTCGCGAAGTACTGGAGTCAATTAAAGACGTTTACAACCAGCACCCCGAGTTTGAAAAAGCAAAGATCGTTGAGCGCATCGTAGAGCCGGAGCGCATCACCACATTCCGCGTGCCCTGGGTCGACGACAAGGGCGAGGTACAGGTGAACATCGGCTACCGCGTACAGTTCAACAGTGCTATTGGTCCCTACAAGGGCGGCCTGCGTTTCCATCCCTCAGTGAACCTGAGTATCCTGAAGTTCCTCGGTTTCGAGCAGACATTCAAGAATGCCCTCACCACATTGCCGATGGGCGGTGGCAAGGGAGGTTCCGACTTCGCTCCCCGTGGAAAGAGCGACGCTGAGATCATGCGCTTCTGCCAGTCATTCATGACAGAACTGTATAAAATCATCGGTCCCGATATGGACGTGCCTGCAGGCGACATCGGCGTAGGCGGACGAGAGATCGGTTATCTCTTCGGACAGTACAAGCGTCTGACCTCACAGTTCCACAGTGCCACACTTACCGGTAAGGGTCTGGAGTGGGGCGGTTCTATCCTCCGTCCGGAGGCAACAGGCTACGGCGCACTCTATTTCGTTCACCACATGATGGATACTCACGGACTCGACATCAAGGGTAAGACTGTGGCACTCTCTGGCTTCGGCAACGTGGCATGGGGTGCAGCCAAGAAGGCTACAGAGCTTGGTGCGAAGGTGATCACCATCTCTGGTCCTGACGGCTATATCTATGACCCCGAGGGTCTCGACGACGAGAAGATCGAGTATATGCTCGAACTGCGTGCCAGCGGTAACGATGTCTGCGAGCCTTACGCTCAGGAGTTCCCCGGCAGCCAGTTCTTCGCTGGCAAGAAGCCTTGGGAGCAGAAGGCCGACATCTATCTGCCCTGCGCCACACAGAACGAGCTCAACGGCGAGGATGCCGACAAGATCCTGGCTCAGAAGCCGCTGTGCGTAGCTGAGGTATCCAACATGGGTTGCACTGCCGACGCTGTCAATAAGTTCATCGCTGCCGGTCAGCTCTTCGCGCCTGGCAAGGCTGTCAATGCCGGTGGTGTGGCTACGTCAGGTCTTGAGATGACGCAGAACTCTATGCGTATGGCATGGACAGCTGAAGAGGTTGACCAGCGTCTGCATCAGATCATGGCAGGCATCCACGCACAGTGCGTGAAGTACGGCAAGGAAGATGGCTATATCAACTACGTGAAGGGCGCCAACGTCGCCGGCTTCATGAAGGTGGCAAAGGCCATGCTTGCCCAAGGCATCGTATGATATGTAAACGATATATAGCTTTTTTCGTGGTAATATTAAGCCTCACCGCTTTGGCTCAGGTCCAGAGTGGTAAGGCTTCTTTTTACGCCAAGAAGTTCACGGGGCGGAAGACTGCCAGTGGCGAACGCATGCACCACGACTCACTGACCTGTGCCCACCGCACGTACCCCTTCGGAACCATACTGAGAGTGACAAATCCCGCCAACGGCAAGCATGTGTTGGTGAGGGTCACAGATCGCGGACCGTATGTCAGGGGACGTGTCATCGACCTCTCCATGCGTGCTGCCCGTGAGATAGGCATCATAGCCCAGGGCATCGCGCCTGTGATTGTCGAGAAATACAGCGAGGCCGTCATCCCCTTCCGTCCTGCGGATGCCTTTGAGCTGCCTGACTTCGAGATCGGCATCAACGAGGGTGCTGCCACCAAGCCCGTATGGGTAGCGATGAAGGAAGACCTCGACCGTAAGCAGGAAGAGCAGCGCCTCAGGGAATACGAAGAACAGCAGAAGAAAAAAGCTTCTGCCCAAGCCAAGGCTCAGGCAGAAGCTCAGGCAAAGGCGCAGGCCGCTTCAGACTCTGCCGCCCAGCAGAAAAAAGAAGACCCCATCAAGATGATAAACAAATCGCCCAACAGGTCGAAAGCTTATCAGAAACGCCACAGCAGATAATCCTTATCTCTTTCGGGTCTGAACAGTGAACTCGCGGGTCTGCGAGGTAACCTCTCTGTTGGCCTGCAGCACACCGATACGTATCACAGCTTCACCATCCCTCAGTCCGTTGTCAGCCTTGATGGCGGCAGTATATCTCACACCCTTGCCGGGAGCGATGCTCTCGATGAGGATGTTCTCCGAGATGTGGATATGCTTGTTGCCGGTCACCTCTGCCACAGCAGGCTGTACGCAGCGGATCACCCTGTCGGAGGTGTTGAAGATCTCAAACACCATGCGTGCTTCCTCACCCCTAACGAGCATACCATCGCGACTGGAGTCAAGCAGACGTGCATTGCGTATCTCCAGTCCACCGGTGCTGCTGGCAACCGGCGCACTCGCACCCGTGCTGCCGAAGTTCTCATCGAAGCCGTACAGACGGTCATCGCCGCTGTTGCTGCCGTTATAGCCGCTGTTGTCCTGATAGGAATAGTCACGCTGGCGGTTGTTGTTCGTACGCTGGCGCGCCATCTGGTAGTCCTCGTACTTGCGCTGCTGCGCCTCGTCGGCAGCCTGGCCTACGGCAGCACCAATCATAGCACCACCCGCCATTCCAATCAGCGTACCCACGTCGCTGCCACGATGTCCGCCGGCAATGCCGCCGATGGCAGAACCAATGACAGAACCAAACCATCCGCCTGTAACCGCACCATCTGCGGTGTATGTCCCGCAGCTGCTGAGCAGCAACAGTGCACCAACTGATATCAATAAAACCTTCTTCATAATCATCACGTTTTTATTGTTCGACGGTGCAAAGGTAGGCATTATTCTGCTACTTGCAAAGGGAAATTCCCGAAATTTCGTAGGGGAAACCCTAAATTCTCAATTCTCCATTCTCAATTCTCAATTATAATTACTACCTTTGCACACACAAAATCAGACAGACATGGAACAGATCAATGATTTCTTCTCGCTTCTGAGTTCGCTGCTCTGGGGATGGCCGATGATCATCCTGCTGCTGGGCACCCACGTGTTTCTTACCTTCCGTCTGCGCATCCCGCAGCGTAAGCTCTTCACCGGCATCCGTCTCTCTGTCAAGAAAGACAGCAAGGCCGAGGGCGATGTCAGCCAGTTCGGAGCCCTCGCCACAGCGCTGGCAGCCACCATTGGCACGGGCAACATCGTAGGTGTGGCAACGGCAGTGGCGCTCGGTGGTCCTGGGGCGGTGCTGTGGTGCTGGCTCACGGGCATCTTCGGCATGTCAACGAAGTATGCTGAGGGACTGCTGGCGGTGAAGTATCGTGTGAAGTCTGACGATGGCCGTATGTATGGCGGTCCGATGTACGCCTTAGAGCGCGGCCTTAACATGAAGTGGCTCGGCATCCTTTTCGCCGTGTTCACTGCCCTCGCGTCCTTCGGCATCGGCTGTACCGTACAAGCCAACTCCATCGCCCTGCTGGCGCATGAGACATTCGGCATCCCCACATGGATAGTGGGCATCGCCGTCAGTGTGCTCACAGCGTCGGTGATCCTCGGGGGCGTGAAGGCCATCGCTAAGGTCTGTACCCTCCTCGTGCCGTTCATGGCGGTGCTCTACGTGCTGGGTTGCATTGTGATCCTCTGCATCAACGGCAGCTATGTGTGGCCCGCTGTCCAGCTCATCGTCGACAGTGCCTTCAATCCCTCTGCTGCCGGTGGAGGCTTCGTCGGGGCAACAGTGATGATGGCAGCACGCTACGGCATCGCCCGAGGTCTGTTCTCCAACGAGAGCGGTATGGGCAGTGCGCCCATCGTGGCAGCGGCGGCGCAGACGCGTAACCCCGTACGTCAGGCGCTGGTATCAAGCACCGGCACCTTCTGGGATACCGTCGTCATCTGTGCCCTCACAGGAGTGGTACTCGTCAGCAGCATCATCGCCTATCCTGACATCACCTATGCCGACGGTGCAGCCCTCACCAAGGTCGCCTTCTCGAAGATCCCGTATGTGGGAGCCCCGCTGCTCACCTTCGGCATCCTCACCTTCGCCTTCAGCACCATCCTTGGCTGGAGCTACTACGGCGAGAGTGCGGTGAACTACATCGAGGGGCGCCACGTCAACCGATTCTACCGCATTCTCTATATCGTCGCCCTATTCTTCGGCAGCATCATCAACCTCGACATCATCTGGAACATCGCCGACTGCATGAATGCGCTGATGGCCATCCCAAACCTCGTAGCCTTGCTGCTGCTAAGCGGTGTCGCCGCTCGCGAGACGAAAAAATACCTCTGGTCTGACCGCCTCGACGCAGAAATGGAAGAAGAATAATCCGTGAAATACATAAAAAACCTCAGCCAGCTTTTAAGCCCGCTGAGGTTACTGTTTAGTACTGAATTAACCTTTAAATTTTGAATGTTATCGGGACGGTATATTTCACCCTTACCGCCTTGCCGCCTTTCTTTCCCGGCTGCCACCGTGGCATCATCTTAACAACACGCAATGCTTCCCTGTCAAGGTCGGGATCAGCAGAACGCGCCACCTTGAAACCTGTTAATGAGCCGTCTGTCTCTACTACAAACGAGACTGTCACTCTGCCTTGGGCTCCCCGTTTCTGGGCAGCTTCAGGATAGACAAGATTCTTACTGAGGAACGACATCATCGCCGACTGTCCGCCAGGATATGACGGCATCTGCTCTGCAACGTCGTACACCTTCTTTGTATCAGTGGTATTGGTGACAGTCTTTGTGGTAGTCTTTGGTGTCTGCTTCACCACATTTACGTTTGTGACAGTCTTGTCTTCCTTTGTAACATCCGACACATCCTCAACGACCTTTTCAGCTTCGACCTCCTCAGCCTCCACATCTTCAGTTACGATCTCCTCGGCTTCAATTTCTTCGGAAGTTTCCTCGTCAGTCGGCAGTTCCGTATTCTCCTCCACCTCCGAAGCAGGTTCTGACTCTGATTCCTGCTCAGGAGTCACATCATTTCCAGATTCATTATCCTTTACCACCTTTTCTGTCTCTGTCATTGGAGTATCCGACGTTTTCATACACGAGTTATAGAACCAGAGTAGCAAGGCAATTGCCACCACTACGATACCTATCGCCTTGATATTTTTCTTGATGAAGCCAATCACGCCACCATTACCTTTTGGTTCGTCATCGTTGTAGTCATCATCGTCGTCCCTGACGAAACGCCTTCGTGACTGTTCTTCCCGTCTGTGAGGCTGTTCTTCCCGCCTGTGTGGCGTTTCACTCTCCCTATGTGGGGGAGGTGGCGGAGGAGTAGACTCCCTACGCAATGGTATACTCATACGTCGTGAGCGTAACATCCACGACCAGATCTTTCAGTCGCGGTCGACCGAACATGGTCACAGCCACCGTCAGCATCATCAACAGACAAGCATTTCTTCTCATAATTTGTTTGTCAATCACGTGGTCTTACCATCCTGACAGGTTTCTCCGTAACATTCAAGCCGTCAGCAACCGTTCTTGCGTCACCTCTGGATGACCTCCAACTATTATACCCCCAGCGATAACCTGTGTAATTAGGACGGCTGACGTTAAAAAGGTTGAAGGCGACTTTATTCCCATGATTATAGATATAACCTGAGAATCTGTTGTCGTCCAGACATATTTTTTTATTCATCGTTCTCAGAAAACCGGAATACATGCGTAGTCGCTTCTGTGCCTCGGGTGGTCATGATGCTGTCGGCATTCGGATAGACGTATAGCAACACACGGCTCCAAGACCTGCGAGTAAAACTCTCGCCATCAGAAATGGTTGAATAGAGGGCATAAATGCCCTTGCCACGCGACTGGACATTCAACGTGATGATGCTGTCAAGAGAACTGGTGCCAAACGACAGCTCACCCTCCGTCTGCTGTACGATGGTGACTGTACCCATGCCAAAGAGACTGTCAGCAGGCGTCAGCTCAAACTGCAGACTTGAGCCTGTCTTGGGATTGACGTAGAGACCATCTGTCTTGGGTCTGGCATTCACATCTGTGGCTGGGAAATGGATGGAAAAGCCCTCCTTCCGCTGGTTTAACGATTCGATAGAGTCGAGCAGTTGCTCCGCTGACAGTGTCGGTCCGATATCGCTATTTAGCAAATCGCCTAACAAATTCATCTGGGATGTTCCTTCTGGGTCACAGCCGACACATAACAATGTCAGCAATAAAATAAATAAAGGTGACAGCTTTTTCATAATTCTTCCGTTTATAATTTAAATGATATTGGTAGTTCGTATTTTACGCGCACGCTCTTCTTGCCTTTCTTACCAGGATTCCAACGTGGCATATTCTTTATTACTCGAATGGCTTCCTTGTCGATTTCAGGGTCAACGGGACTGTCAACCTTGATGTTTGACAACGATCCGTCAGGCTCTACCACAAATGACAAGATGACAATACCCTCAATCTCATCCTTCCTGGCGGATTCCGGATAGACAATCTTTTCGCGGAGATATTGCTGCATGACAGAGTAGCCGCCAGGGAATGTAGGCCGTTGGTCAACCCTGTCATAGACAGGACCAGAGAACCTTTCCTCGACAGGTTCTTCGACGGGTTCTTCTACCGGCTTATCGACTGGTTCCTCAACATTCTCTTTGACAGGTTCATCAACGACCTCTTTAACAGGTTCCTCATCAGTCGGCTGTTCTATGTTCTCCTCCACCTCTGGAGCTGGTTCTGGCTCTGGCGCAGGCTCGGGAGTCACATCACTTTCAGATTCATTTGCAGTGACCGCCTTTTCTGTCTTCGGTTTTGGAGTATCCGACGATTTCACACACGAATGATAGAACCAGAGCAGCAAGACGATTGCCACCACAGCGATGCCTATCACCTTGATGTTTTTCTTAATGATTCCCATCAAGCCACCATTTCCCTTTGGTACACCGATGTTGTTGCCAGCCTCCCGGTTTTCATTGTCCCTTGCATGATGGATTGGGGGCGGTTCTTCCTGCCTATATGGCGGAGGAGCAGCCTCATCACGGAGTGGCATACGCATATGTCCGGGCGATGCAGCATCACCAGACCTTCTCATTGGCGAACCGCAATTGGCACAGAACTCAGCCTCCTCAGGGTTCTTATGTCCACATTTTCCACAATAAGCCATAATAATCTATATTTATCCATTTGTGACTATATTTATCTATTTGTGAGTAAACTCCACGATGAGGGGAACCATGGCTCCTGTGGTCGTAGCACTGAAACTCATGGATCCGGAGTCGAATTTGATATCGTTCTGTGACGCCAGATACTTGCTGAAGCCCGACTTCACCTTGTCGTAGAAGTTACCTTTGCCCTTTTTCAGATGGTTCAGCAGACTGTTGATGTCGACGGAGTATTTGCTGAAGAGCACACACAAGTAGTCTGTCCCTTTGGTGTCGTCGAGTTCAAGCCAGGTTGTCTCTCCCGGCAATGCTATATTATTAGAACTGTATGTAAGAGCTGCGCTGGTCTTGCTGCTGGCAGGGAAGTTAACCGCCACATTGTTCTGTTGGTCACCGCTGAACACATAGACATAACAGGGCTGCTTATTACCTAAATAGATACGATAGCGTGTGCCCGACACGAGACTCTGTGTCACACGGTAGCGTTTCAGACCGTTGCTGGTGCCAAGGGTGGCCTTCAAGGTCTTGCCTGTAGAGAGCTTCAGACTGAGATTGCCGACAAACTTGTTCTTTGTGACCGTAGTGGTGGTCTTAGTGGTAGTTCCCTTTGGCTTCATATACAGTTCAAGGGCATCATGCGTATAACTGCTGTAGTCTTTGTATTTCACCCATGCATAGCCGTTATTACCCCACCTCTTGCTCCAGCTGTTCATTAGGAGAAACGCACCGCCGTATTTGTTGTCATCATACCCTACCACACACATGGCATGATAGCCTTTGTGATTGCCGGAAGCTCCGGGCCAGCAGTCAAAGCCGGTGACACAGAACGACTCGAAGACCTTAAAGCCGATGATGACAGGACAGTTCTCTGCAATCGCTTTCTTAGTGGTGTTCACCGCCTGCTCATAGGTATGCTCGGGGCCGAAAAGCAGGAAATAGTCGTCAATCTTATATTTGGAAGCTTCACCGAGCAGGCTGCTATTGACAGTTTCAGCACACATGACATCGAAGGAGCGTTTCTTCACCACACCAGTATTTTTCAGTAGCTTCATGGCGTTCTCGATGTTGGTGCCCATATTACAGTTCTTGGTCTCCGCATATTTGATGTGTCCATAAACGAAGAGTGGCGCAAACGCCTCACTGGTGATAGTACTGGTGTTCTGCCACCCCTGTCGTACAGCTTCGGAAATGGTACGGGCAGCATAGGCCGTAGCCCATCCCACACAGGTCTGATAGTCACCTTGGTCTTCAATCGAAGGACAATACTCCTTCAGCGACCAGCTCTTTGGCAGGGAGGTGTAGCTGCGTGTTACCAGCCTGGTCTTCTGTGGAATCTTATCGACAATATGATCATCGACAATGAGTCCTGTGGCACGCTGTTGGGCGTAGCCAACGGCACACACCGACAACAGGACTATGGAAAGAATGATTTTCTTCATTGCTGGGTCTTATTCTGGGTTAAACACGAATTTTCCTCTGAATGAGTTCGACGTCCAAGGTGTCTGCTTCTCGTTGGTAGAGGTGGCCACACGTTCCAGCACTTCCTGGAAAAAGTCCGTAATAGAGAGTCCTTTTCTGTTAAGGGTCTTCAGCAGTGCAGCAGTGTAGGGACTGTTGCGTTCACCGACATTGCCGTCGAGGGCAACGTCACCAGGAGCTGTCGAGAAGGCGATGAAGGTGCCCTTGGGAGCATTCATGATGCCAAGGCCGCCATTTTCCACACCTCGATGCCAGCTGCGGGCGAAAGGATTATTACGGCAAGCGTCGAGGATAACAATCTTCATCTTGCATCCCGCCTTTTCCATCAGGTCGAGCACCAGATTGGTGTTGGTGCAGTTGTATTTCACATACTCCTCTGACGGCAGTTTGGCATCAATGGGCACAAGGTAGTTGTCACCCTGATATTGAATGCCATGTCCGGCATAGAAGAAAAGAGCCACATCTGCATTCTTTGCCTTTTCACTGAACAGCTGGGCAGCATTTTCCAGTCCCTGCTTCGTCTGATTGAGCGAACGCACCACCACAAAACCGAGTTTCACCAGCTTAGCAGCCAGGTCGGCAGCATCGTTGACAGGATTGTCCAGTTGCATGTTCTTGTTGCTGTAATTGGAATTGCCGACAACAAATGCCACACGTCGCTCATTAATATTAATCTTCTTGGTTGTACTGGTAGCAGGCTTCGTGGTCTGATCCGAAGACTTCCCTGAATTCTGAGCCGTGGTACGGTCATCAGATGCAGGTGTGTACGTCACCTTCCTTTCAAAGGTGGCTGTTCCTCCTTCGTTCGTCACCGACACCCGTATGGTGTTAGTACCCTGGGCCAGCGTCAGTTCCCTGTTTATCGTCATATCATAGCCATCTGCCTTAACAGTCTTAATGCCCCGGTCGCTTTGACCGTTCAACTTAACGATGACATCACTGATTGTAGACTTCGACTTGATACCAGCCTTAAGGGTGTATTTCCTGTTGTTTGTAGTCGTCGGCGAAGATATCCATGTAAGGGATGCCTTCGGTGCTGAACTGGTGGTTGTATTAGTCTTCGTAGTCGTAGTTGTAGTAGTTGTGGTGGTGGTCGTCTTCGTGTTTGTAGTGGTGTTTGCAACCTTAATTCCCATGTTTTTTAACTCGATGGTGCAGAAGTTGTCACCCTGAGCAGCAGCCTTTTTATACCACATGATAGCCTTCTCCCTGTCTTTCGGAACACCTTCACCTACCTTATACAGATATCCTATCCACCGCTGACCACCCACCTCTCCAAGATTGGCTGATTTCAAGAAACATGAGGCAGCTGTTTTATCATCCTTCTGCAAGCTATATCCGCCATAGTAATATACAAGGCCTTTTTCATAGTAAGCATTACTGATGCCTTTCTCTGCTGCCTTCTCATAATAGATGGCTGCCAGCATATAGTTTTTGCCGCCTTTTCCATCCTTGTACATATCTCCAATGGCCTTCATCGAAAGGCCGTCACCAGCGTCTGCAGCCATTTTGAAATACTTTCTTGCATTCGTGTAATCTTTTGCGTTCAGGTACTTCTGAGCATTTTCACGCAGCTCCCTGACCGTCTGGGCTACAGCAACAGTTGACGGCATCTGAGCCATTATTATGATTCCTAAGAATATCAGCAGGATTCTTCTCATATCATTATTGTTAATTATTCCGACATTACTCACCTAAAACCACCGTCGAAGATTCATCAAACGGAACATCAACAGCATCAACATCCCGTCCGGAGGGTTCCACATCCCCTCTGTAAACTTGAGCAGAAATTGTATCAGACGCAGCATTATCGGCAGTGTTAACATCATTGCTGTCATCAAAGCCCATGCAGGTACCGATACCCCATAGCAAAACGATGATTCCTACCATGCCGGCAATCATGCTCATGCATCCGCGCGCCAAAAACTTACCAACTACAGACATAATACAAATAATATTAATCGTTTTCGTTACACTTTGTTTGCAAATATATAAAAAAACATGTTAACTTGCTAATTTTTTTAAAGATTTTTATGGTTTTTGGAAATAAAACACTATCTTTGTACGCAAATATGTACTAACAGTCTTATTTATGAACGGACAAGAAACGATAAAAACCCCAAAAGCGATTCTTTCAATAGAATACCTTCCATCGCTCAATTATTCAATGCTCAACAATGGTGTCGAGACATGTTACAAGTTTGTTTTGGATAACACTGAAGGAGCAGACTGGCATGACATCCTGATCACGATCAGTGGTGAATACATCAAAGAGTTCACGCACAGACTGGACTTCTTACGTGGTGGGCAGTCTGTTCAGGTGAATTCTGTGAGCATACTGCCCGAGATAAATAAACTCAGTGAAATAACAGAGGCCATCAATACATCCTTTGTCATTACCATACAAGAAGAAACGGGATTCATTCTCAGGGGGGAGTTCCCCATCACCTTGTTAGCCTACGATGAGTGGGCAGGCGTAAACGTCATGCCGGAGAATATTGCATCCTTTGTTGTGCCCAATCACCCCATGCTCTCAAGAGTCAAGGTGGTAGCAGCACAGTTCTTGGAGAGATGGACCGGTGCCTCACAATTGGACGAATACCAGACACAAGACCGTAACCGGGTACGCGCTCAGGTAGCTGCCATTTATGAGGCCCTGCGTTCTGAAGGTATCGTTTACTCTGCGCCTCCCGCAAGTTTTGAAGCAAGCGGGCAACGGATAAGACTCGCAGACAAAGTACTCACAGAAAAGATCGGCACCTGCATTGACACCAGCCTGCTTGTAGCATCCTGTCTGGAGGCCTGCAACATCTATCCCATCATCATTATGCTGAAAGGCCATGCCATGGTGGGCGCATGGCTAACACCCACCGTCAGTCCCCAGATGGTGTGCGACGATGTCAGTCTGTTGCTCAAAGAGACAGCCGACGGCAACAACAATATCGTCGTTCTTGAATCAACGGCAATCACAGCTTCTGGGAACATCGGATTCGAGGATGCTGTCACCCAGGCACTGCAAAAGCTCAGCGACGAAAGCCTGTTCTACTATTTTGTTGACATTCATCGTTGCCGGTTGGGTAACATACGTCCGATGCCACAGCGCATACAGATAGACGGTGCATGGACCTTTGAGAATGAAGGTCTGGAACACCAGAACGCTACGGAGTCCATCAACAGTCTGAACCACTATGACCTCAGACTGGAAGAGCCGGACACACCTGTTACGAAACAGACGATATGGGAACGTAAGCTGCTTGACTTCTCCCTTCGCAACAATCTGCTCAACACACGTCTCGGAAAGAAGGTCGTACCGTTCATCTCATTTGAGATAGAGCATCTGGAAGACCATCTGCAGAATAATGAAGACTATATCGTCACGCCGTCTCCTGGCAAGAAAATCGAGCCGAACGATGAGGGCATGTACAACTCGCAGCTCCAGGCATCAGAATACCAGACTTTCGTATCGGAGATGATTAAGGAGAATAAGATCGCATCCTACTTGACTGAGGCAGAGCTCCAGAGTTCCCTGACATATATCTACCGAACGGCACGTACGTCGCTTGAGGAAAACGGAGCCAACAGTCTGTTCTTAACACTGGGAATGCTGAGGTGGTTTGAGACAGCAAAGAGTGAACAGCCACGCTATGCCCCTATTCTACTTCTGCCTGTCGACATCGTCCGGAAAAGTAGTAACAAATATGTGATTCGCAAACGCGATGAGGACATTATCCTCAACATCACCCTTGTTGAACTCCTGAAGCAGAATTTCAAGATCAACCTGGATATGCTGAAGGAACTGCCCAAGGATGAAAGCGGTGTTGATGTGAAGATGATACTCACCTATTTCCGCCGTGCCATCATAGAACAGAAGAAATGGAATGTCATTGAAGAGTCCATGCTCGGACTGTTCTCCTTCAACAAGTTCGTGATGTGGAACGACATTCACGCCAATGCGGATAAGTTGGCAGAGAACCCTGTCGTTGCCTCATTAATAGAGAATCGCAACAAAGAAGGATTTGAGGATGAGAGAATTGACGCACGTATCATCGACAAGGAGAGTTCTCCCATGGACTTTGCCATCCCACTCGATGTTGACTCTTCACAGATGGAAGCAATCGTCGAATCGGGAAGGGGCAGGACATTCATCCTGCACGGCCCCCCAGGAACAGGAAAGTCACAGACGATCACCAATATGATAGCCAATGCCCTCTATCAAAGCCGGAGGGTGCTCTTCGTGGCAGAAAAGATGGCGGCACTGACGGTTGTGCAGTCACGACTGGAAAAGATCGGACTGGCCCCGTTCTGTCTGGAACTCCACTCAAACAAGGCTACCAAGAAACATTTCCTCGAACAGATGGATCAGGTCCTTAACATCGCCAAGATCAAGGAACCTGAAGAATATGCCAGCAGGGCAGCAGAGTTGTATGCAGAGAGGAAAAACCTCATCAGCTACATGGAAGCACTCCATCAAAAGGGTGCTAACGGACTCAGTCTCTATGAGTGTATCTCCGACTATCTGGCCATTGAACAAGACGAGCTCCAAGATGCCCTGCCGGAGGGATCTGACATGACTGCCGACTATATACGGAGATGCAGAGAGCAGGTTGAACAGCTGGATGCAATATTCAGTATTGTCGGAGTACCTGAAGACAATCCCCTTTACGGGTTGGAGCCTGCAGACAACAGACTGGACACGACAGAAGAGATAAAACGCCTCCTGCAACAGTTTAAGGAAGTACAGACGGGATATAGACAGGCCTTGGAGAAGTTAAACAGCCAGTCGACCCTTTCGATAAAGACTTCCACAGACCTGCGCTGGCTGGAGATGTTCGTCGAGAAATTGGTTATACAGAAACAACGTGATGAACTGCATGAGCAGCTGACGTCATCCTATAGCGACGATATCGTCCGAATGAACGTCAACAGTTGCAAACGTGAGTGGGAAGAAGTCCAGGCAAAATGGTTTATACCAAAATATTTCGCAAAGAAGTCGTTCTTGAACTCAATGCAGCGCTATGGTCAGATCTATGAGTCGGGAGTGGATGACTTACTCAACGCTGTTGGCGACTACCAGCAGCTGGCCAAAGACCTGAAGCAACAAGAGGAGCAGCTGGAATCTTTTGCCTATAATAATGGATTCAGCCATCAGCAGAGGCTGTCCGCATACGAAACGAAATGGAGTCAGTATGGCACTTCCGGCAGACAGGAATTCATGCAGAGCGCCAATTCGGTGCTTGACGCTCACTATGAGCTGTCAAAGATCACAGAACAGTTGGCAGACAAGACAACCCTGCGAAACACAACTGACGACATCCTGAATTGCATTGACAGATGGCTGCCTAATATTCAGCGCATAAAAGACTGGAATCTGTGGGTGGACAAGAAACGTGAACTCACCCAGATGCAACTCCAGCCCGTCATCTGCCTGTTGGAGAAGGGAGAGAAGCCGTATAATGCTATTCAGGCTTTCCTGAAAGGCATCTATCATCATCTGATAGAAGTAGCCATCGATTCGAATGAACAGTTAAGGACCTTCAATGGTATGGTCTTCAGCCAGAAGATTGAACAATACAAGCGTGACACGCTCAGATTCCAGGAACTCAGCAAGAAAGAACTGTACAGTAAACTTGCAGCCCGGGTACCCTCTTCTTCCGCAGCGAGTGCCGACGGATCTGAGATCAGTATCCTTAAACGTAACATCGCCAACGGCGGACGAGGCAATTCCATACGCAGTATCATTGACAACATCCCCACATTGCTGCCCCGGCTTTGCCCCTGTATGCTCATGAGTCCTATCAGCGTGGCACAGTATATCGATTTGAAATCAGACAAATTCGATCTTGTCATTTTCGACGAGGCGTCACAGATGCCTACCAGCGAAGCCGTTGGAGCCATTGCACGTGGAAAAGCGCTCATCGTTGTAGGCGACAGTAAGCAGATGCCGCCAACCAGTTTCTTCTCATCGACCCAGGTAGATGAAGAAGAGGCCGACATCGACGACATGGAGAGCATCCTCGATGATTGCAAGACGCTCTCACTGAGAGAATATTATCTTAGCTGGCACTACCGTAGCAAGCACGAGAGTCTGATTGCATTCAGTAATTCGCAGTATTACGACAACCGTCTGTTCACATTCCCGTCTGTGGATGATCGGCTGGCAAAAGTCAAACTGGTTCCTGTAGAGGGTGTCTATGACAAAGGACGTACACGCAGCAATCCTGAAGAATCAAAGGCTATCGTCTCGGAGATTATACGCAGGCTTTCAGATTCGGAACTCCAGAAATACAGTATTGGCGTCGTGTCGTTCAGCAAGGTTCAGGGCGACCGCATAGAGGATGACCTGACTGCAGAACTTGACCGTCATCCGGAATTGAAAGATCTCGCCTATAACGGGAAGGAGCCTATCTTTGTGAAGAATCTGGAGAACGTACAGGGTGACGAACGCGACGTGATTCTGTTCTCCGTAGGCTATGGAGCCGACAAGAGTGGCAAGGTATCCATGAATTTCGGACCTTTGAACAATGCAGGAGGAGAAAGACGATTAAATGTAGCTGTATCACGTGCCCGCTACGAAATGATTGTCTTCTCGACCCTGAAGTCAAGTCAGATAGACCTCAAGCGTTCAAATGCCAAAGGCGTAGAGGGATTGAAGGGATTCCTGGAATTCGCAGAGACTGGCCGTCTACCAATGGTTTCCGGAAATCTGAACGAGGCAGACAACAATATCATGGTAAGTCAGATATGCGACATGCTTTCCGAACAAGGTTATATTGCCCAACCATGTATCGGAAGGTCAAACTTCAAAGTGGACATCGCTGTCTCTACAAGCGACAATCCTGATAAGTATATATTAGGCATTCTGTGTGACGGTAAGACATATTATGAAACGAAGACGACCCGAGACAGGGAAATTGTGCAGCCCAATGTGATGAAGATGCTGGGATGGAGTGTACTACGCGTCTACTCTATTGACTGGTATGAGAACCGCGAGCGTTGCCTGAGTCAGATTCTTGATGTATTGAGGTCTATAGACACGGGAGACTTCCATGAAGAGGAACAGACAGATGATAATCCGGCATATGCCTTCAACGCCGATACGATAACTGATGCAGACCTCCTGGACGATTATTCAAAGAATGAGAATCGGCAACCGTATGTGGAAGCGGAAGTGTCAGCCCCTGACATTGACAAGACGATGTATGAACCCACAGCAGAGTATAATCTGAAGGTCATACATCAGATACTCAAAACAGAGCAGCCTGTGACAGAGAGTTATCTGTGCAAGAGAGTTGCCAAGATTTTCGGATTCGGACATGTCGGTCCAAATGTTCAGAGAGCCGTCAACTATGCTTCCGAATTCTTTTATGTCGACCCCCTTTCATATGAAGGTGTCAGAAGTCTGTGGCTTAACGAAGCAAGCGCACAGGACTACCGGTCATACCGTGCGCCTTCTCCAAGAACCATCGCGGAGATACCGGTCTGTGAGATCATGAACGCAGTGTATGAGGTGGTGTTTGAAGAGTTCTCGTTACCGATGGCGAAGATTCCATCATTAACAGCTCGCAAACTCGGATTCTCGAGTACAGGTTCCAAAATCTCGGAAACAATCAACGCCGTTGTTGAAATGATGCTTCGCGATGGCAGGATTAAGGACACGATGGGATTAATCTCAATAACAGAATAATTAAAAAAATAACGTTTATGAATACATCGATTGACAAAAGCGCTGATAAGCAATTAGAGAGTCCGAATTATAGTGGCAAGGAGGTTCGTCTGTGTACAGACGGGAAGTATCGTTGGACCTACCCGATGAACATGCTGACGAATCCCAGTATCTATATCACCGTCTGCAAGATCTTCGGCGGCATCGGTGCCGTAGCCTTCATTTTTACATACATCGGCGCCATCTTCAGAGGTGAATTTGCATCAATCCTCGATGACTTGAAGTGGTGGGGTGTTGCCATTCTAGTATTCCTTGTCATCAGTGGCATTGCCTACCTGATTGTGGCAGCACAGTACGGATGGAAATATATCGTCAAATTTACAATGGATGAGAACGGCATCAAGCACGAGCAGATTCCCGCCCAGAAAAAGAAAGCCAGAAAGATGGGCGGTGTGCTGGCTGGAGCAGGTATCCTGACGGGCAGCATCGGTCGCACGGGACAAGGCCTGATGGTTGCCAGCCACACTTCACTGTCATCCGACTTCAAGGTGGTGAGAAGTATCAAACCTAAGCGCCGCTGGAATACCATCAAGGTGAATGAGCCCTTTGCCAACAACCAGGTTTATACAACGAAAGAGGATTTCGACTTTGTACTAGATTATATCCGCAGTCATTGTCCGAAAGTAAAAAATTAAGTAATCTATGGCAGACTCCTTTAACCCAAAACGTTTCTGGGTAGCTTTGAGAAGTCATTTGCAGGATGGCTACAAAGACATCCTGCGCAACTTCTTGATCATGTTGTGCTACCTGTTGGCCATGCAGTTGTTCTTTATCATCTACCTCGCCATGGGCAATGCATATACATATATCCTCGAAGTGACCGTGACCTATAGCGCAGCCACCTGCATCTTTGTCATCATCTATGGTGCCAGCTGCATCATGGGGCCGAAGAAGCCCGCCAGACGCACTGCATTCGTTGAACTGCAGGCCACTGCCTTGGAGAAATTCTGCATACGCTATTGCTATGTCACAGTGTTACTCGCAATTGGTTTTATACTGGCTTATGTCTGTGCCGACACCTTACGCATGCTTATCACAGGTCTAATTGACGGCGATTACGTTTGTGGCTTACCTGTACTGATGAACGAGATGAGTCATGCGAATACGCAACCCTTCGACTTTATGCTGCTAATCTTCGAACTGGGTGCGTTCTTCTTCGGTCATTCCATCTTTGTTCTTGGAGGCGTAGTGTTCCGACGCTTCCAATTCCTGCTGACGTTCTCGTGCTTCATGGCGTTCATCGTCTTATTGGCTGTGCTGCCCATCGACGACGTCCTCGACAGGCTTGACAAGTCAGGCACAACCACAGGCTATGTCGCCTTAATTGTATTCTATTTACTGGCTGCCTTCAATTACTGGTATGCCTATATCCTTTTCCGTAAACGTTTATCAAGACTAACGCACAGAGACGAGTAGCTTATAAATTAAAGCAGCCCCATTTCCTTCATCTTCTGCAAAGCAGGATTTTGGTTGAGCGTATCAGGACGCAAAGTGATAATCATCAACTTACCATCAGCATCGTAGCGTGCCACGGCAATACCCTTCAGACGCGACTGCGGGGACTTGGCTGGTTGATAGGTGAAGTGCAGCGTGTATTCTCTGCAGGCAATACCGTAGCCTACCGTATCGAAGGCCTTCTGTAGTTTGTCGTCCTCTGCCCTCAGAGCTTCAAGATCAGCTCCAGGCTCCTGAGACTTCTTCTCAATACTCTTGCGCATAGCCACCACGGCATTTATATAAGGGTATTCCCTTTCTATATCCATGCGCTCAAACTCATATGATTCGGGGTTGGGTATCTTTCCCTTGACATATTCTTCGATATCCATTTGCTGTGGTGTAACCTCCGGCTTCTCTGAGCAGGCACCCATGAAGTAAGCAAGTGCCACGGCAAGCAAAGCCCAAAACCACCACTTACCCAGCAGCGATTTTCGACGTTCTGCCTGAAGCTCCATGTTGTTCTTGAAGTTATCCTTCATCTTCTGACCCATGGTTTTCTTCTTGGGCTCCTCGTAATTGTTACTTGGTGCGGCTGAGTCAGATACGGACTGCTGAGGTGCACCACAATTCTCACAGAATTTAGCTTGGTCGGGAAGCTGCGTCCCGCATTTTGAACAGTACTTCATAATTATCAGTTGTTTATTGTTTTTTACCCATTATAATTTTATCCTACTTGACGCATCAGATCGCCGAGCTGCTGGAAGACTTCTTCGAAGGTAGTGCCGAGTGCCTCAAGTTCCCTCTTGGCATTCACAACCGATCCTCCCTTGTTCACATTCATGTTGTCAAGAATCTCCATGTACTTGTGGAATTCTTTCGGTATCTTCTGTCCTCCGTTGATGCCGGCGCGTGTGAGGTCGCGCGGTGCGAGGTAGTTCTTATACTGTTTGTAACACTGTCGGCATCCCTCCCTTATCTTCGAAATTCCCGATGTGGCGGTACCGGGGTTAGCGAGTTCTTTCATTCCCTGTTGATACCATTCGTTGCATTTGTAAGTCATGGCATCGCCAACCAGATTTGGATCGGGCAGTGCTTTTGCTCCAGAGTCGGGGTCGATGAGCACTTTGAAATTGTCGGTGCCGTAGCTCTCGGGGTGGAAATCGCTCTGCACCACCGTCTGGTCGGCTTTCTTTGCAAATCGGTTTGCGAAACTTTGCTCAGCCGCTTCAAAGTCCTTGGCCGCCTCGAAGTATTTCCGATTGTAGAGTTCCTCGGTCTGCTTTTGGTTAAAATACCACACTTCTTTTGTCTTTGGATTCTCATAGTAGAAGGTGGTGTCGTGGTCGAAGGTGATTTTTGTACCATTTTTCATCGCTTCCTTGGATGATGCTGATGCGTTCAACGTCTTGATATCGTTGATTGGCACGCCATATTCCTTAGCAATCTCGTACTTCACCTCGAACTCAGCTGAGTGACTGAGTCTCTGTGTCTCGGCAGTAAAATTCTTGCGCGTGTTATTAAGACTCGAGTCAGAGTAGTTTTCCAATAGACTCATGGCGTTCTTGTCTTGTTGGATTTCGAGCGCCAACTCCTTCTTGAGTTTAGCATTGACAGGACTGTCATCGAGCATCTCCACCGCTGCACGATAGTTGTCGATTTTCTCTTTGCCCAAGGTCAGTCCGTCCACCTCCGCTTGTTTCATCTTGATTTCGTCGAGATCAAGTGGTTTGTTTTGCGTCAGCTTCTTGACATTGTCGGCATCAATCTTTGCCTGAGCAACTTTAGCCTTCTGATTGCTGATAGACTGCTTCATCTGCCGTCCTCGGCTGATATTGCCATAGTATTCCTTGGCCTTGGCCTTGATATTCTCTGGCGTCAGTCCTACTTTGGCAGCTCCCTTCTTGAGAATTCCCAGACCCAAGTCTGTAGCCTTCTCTGTGAGGTATTCGCGTACCGCGACCTTCACTCCGCAGCAGAAGCCACCGAAAACGCTGTCGCCACCCTTATCGACATAAGTTTTCATCTCGCGGACCACCTCCATAGAGGTGAAAACTACCTCAGAGCATCCCAAGGTGAAGATTCCCAGTGCCATGCGTGAGAAGAAGCCCAGCGAGTCTTCCACTTCCTTGCCCTTTTCCATGAAAGCGTTGAAGAATAACAAGAGTTCATCGCCAAGTGTGACGGGTTCTGCTTCAGCATTGGCTCCGACGAAGCTACCATCGTGGAATCCCACCCATATTCGCCGTACAGTGCGTAGCTGCTCGTTGTCATAACCGTAAGCGGCGTCATAGGAGTCGAGCATGTTCTGGATGTATCGGTCGAGCGGTGCGAGGTGCTTGAGGTATCCTTTCTTGAAGATGACCGATTGGATATAGATGAGTTTCTCTCCGATACGTTCGTCTTCTTTGATTTGCCCGATGGAGTCTTCCATATTTTTGCTCTGTCGTACGGGCTGTGAGTGGAGCATCACCTCTTTTTCCAAGTTGTATTTACGCCCGTTGAAGGTGACGGATATCTTTACTTTGGACTTGATGCGCAGTGGTGCGTCGAGCCCTCCCCTAATGCATCGGAAGATGATGAGACGAGCTCCGTTATCTGCGTCCTTCCGAGGTTCCCAGTCGATGCCGAGTTTCTCTATCAGTGACTGTCGGCTCTCGTCCACCGCCTCGAACTTCACTTCATCCGGTACAGCGGGTATGCGAAGTACTTCGTGTCTCTCTTCGTCGTACTCAAAGAGTCGGAGCCTGCATTTGGTCTCGGCAGGCGTCATCTTTCTTGTCACATAGTTAGGCTCCTGGGAATTCCAGGGTGAGATATCCATAGTCCGATCGTAAACGAAGCGGTTGCTGAGGTGGTTCATCGGGGCAAACTCTTCCTCGTAACACTTGATGTAGGTGGTGTCTATGGTTAGTCCCATTTGGAATCGGCAGATGGGGAAGTCTGTCTCCACCTTCCGGTCGTTGGCATCGGTGGCCTTGATGTGGAGCGAGTAGCATTTATAGTTTCCTGGCTCCAGCTTTTTCTTGAAGTCAGCGCAGTCCTTGTTCTCTGTCAGGACCGCAAACCAGATGCCTTTTTCCTTGTCTTGCTTTAATGCTACCTTGTAGGCATCACACTCCACCGTCATTTCTATCTTAACGTTTTCACCCAATCCAAGCACCAAGAATGGCAACTCTACCGTTTTCTCATAATCGGCGGGCAGGGTAAGATTGTCTTGTCCGAAGAGTATTTCTGCACCTTCAATGAAGAAGTGCATGTGGTTGGTGAAGGATGCGCCCTCAGCGGCCAAAGTGAAGTCTACTACGGCCTCAGCAGGAACATTGTCGTTGGCCGGAGCCTGCACATCGGCGACCATATATTCACCACTGGGTGTGGCAGGACTAACCTGCAGATAGTCATCACCCGTAATCTGGATCATCCGCGTGAGCTTAGGGTCTGTGTAAGACTGCCCGTCGGGGGTGTGGCGTACGATGCGTGCATAGACCTTCTGCGGTGGGTCACCGGGAGTGAAAGTGTCACCGAAGTCCTTCTTGATGCGCATCTCGTATGTGCAGCGCTCCTCGTAGTCTTCCTCCTCTTCCTTTTTGTTTTTCTTCGACTTTTTGCCTGATTCTCGTGTCGGAGTATCTTTCTTTTCTTTGTCCTTTTTCTTCTTCCATGCCGTGAGACCTCCAGTGACAACAATAACACCGATGAGCGTTGGAATTAACCATCCACTCTCGCCAGGTTCATCCGGCGGTATGGTGTCGATTTCCTCATGAATAGGACCGATGTCGTCTGGCTCTTCATCGTTGTTATCAGGTTTAGTAATAGCCTCCTCATCTTCGTTACCCTCCTCCACTGCAGGGTCGCTTTTCTTAGCGGCGAAAACGAGATGAATTTCATCGTAATACATGTCCGTTTCCACATTATAGCTCTGACCCTCCAAGTATTTGCTAACGCAGCGGGCACCAATGCGGATATAGACACCATTGGCGTCGATAACAGGGAAAAATGACACATCATCGCATTTGTAGGGTGCTTTGGTTATGTGGAGTTGTGGCGTAATCGCATTCTTTGTGCCACGCTTGTAGCTACTTCCTACTACCAAGTCGAATTGCTTCTGCGCTTCTATGTTTTGGTATTTGGTTTCCTTAATGAAATTGCTGCCGCCCGGGTTAAACGAAACAGATATTTTGACGCCAGAGGCGTTCTGGTAAACACGATATGAATTGCATCTGACCTTCAATTGACTGACTTGCGTTAATTCATCGCGCTGCATATCGTTGTTCTGATCCCGGTAGTAACCATATTTTTTCTTACTGGTCTTAGAATCCGGTCCCCCTTCTGGGTTGTCAATGCTTTGCATCTGCTGTTCCACTCCTGAAATCGTATAAGTGATTGTTCCGAACCCAGTGCTGACAGTACGTTTGATTTCATCAGCGAATGCACTCACGCTTGTGAAGAGACAGAGGAAGACGACAATCAGCACCTTTCCATTGCGCAAGAGTCGCAGGAAGGCATTCTGTGCTTCAGACGAGACACATGATATCTCGCCTGTTGTTTTGTCGGCTTTGATGTCGTTGTCGCTGAGTTTTGCTATGATGTCGTGGATGCTGTTGACTGAATGCTGCGCACCATCATGAACGTTTTGGGCAGGTGGAGGTGTAGAAGTCAATGCCTGACCACAGCTGATGCAGAACTTCGCATCAGGCAGGAGCTGCGCCCCGCAATTCATACAGTATTTTGCCATAATAATTAATTAAAAGATAATAATCTGTAACCTGATAATTAGCAACGGTTGTCGCAATGATGATGGTCAGCATTCTTTTCTCATAACGCTGAGTCAGCCGTCTTGAAGATAGCTTTCTTCTTCCCTGCGCCCTTACCCTGCTGCACCTCTATGGCCCGGCCTTCGTCTATCATGCGGATGATGTAGCCGGCACTGGCATACTTGTCGGTAAAGTAGGTGTTATAGACACCCGTACCTATCTTCTCCAGCGTATAGGTTCTGGACCCATTTTTCTTGAACGTCGCTTGAATTCCACCGTCAAGACTCTCAGCAAAGATCCATTCTTCACCGTCAATGTCGGTGTATGGCTCATCGAGCAGTGGTTCAGCGTCATCACCAGGCTGTATCTCATCGTTAACATCCTCAAGAACATTCTTCACCATCTTTTCTCCGATGCTCATCGACGAGCCTTTGTGGGTAAGCTGTTCGCTCTGACGCTCTTTACGCTCATAGTCTTCATAGACATCCATAGCCTTGCTAATCAGTAGGCCGGCAACGATTGCCATGCATACATACTTAATAATCTTTCCCATCTTTAATTTTTCTTCTTTAATGTTTAACGTTTAATGTTTACTGCATCTCCCTTAGAGACTCTCGTAGCGTCTGGATATCTTTCCGAAGCTGTTTTACGTAATCCTGGTCGGCTTCAGCCCCCTTTGCCTCTTCTTCCTGTAGTTCCTTCTCTGTGCGCTGGAGCAGATTTTCCATGAATACGACACGCTCCTCAAGTGTCATATCGTCAACATCTTCAAATCCTTCTTCCTGAGCACTGTTTGTCTCATCTTGGGGCAATATTCTCTCCTTGTCATTTTGTTCGAGAAAATATTCCTTCACCATCACAGCCACAAAAACCACTCCCACAGCAATGGCTATAACCTTAGCATAGAGTATGATGTAGCCAACGATGCGACTGAGAACACCTTTTTTCTCTTCTTCATCTTCAATCTCAATCGTTGCGCCCTCTGGGGCATCAATCTCTATTCCCTTGCCATCTTCTGAGGTGCGGGCACTTGTTGCTGCTTGCAATTTCGTTCCGCATTCCTTGCAGAACTTTGCTTCATCGGGGAGTTGGACTCCACAGTTAGTACAGTATTTCATTTCTATTAATCTTTTAGTACCCAGCGGTTGCTTCCCTTTTACCGTCTGCACACATTATCAAACTATGTCCGAAGCCTGGTTTGACACGTTCTTCGACGATGGTTACCTGACAGCACACTGACGGATCATTGGTTTTCGTCAGACAATAGGCACTGCCGCCAAGTGGAGTGACAGTGTAGTTCTCTGTTACCTCCTTGTCTTTCACCAGAATGCTCAGCACGGCAGTGCCACTGACATTGCCATCCTTGTCCTTTGACGTCTTGAAGGTAATCTTCTTACCCTTTCCACTTCCCCAGTTGCCTATTACGTAGTCGTGGTTGTCGTCAGGCATTAGGTTTGTGGATAAACCGGGGGTGTAAGGGTCCCAATGCCCGTTGCAATCAGCATAGAAGCCATCGTGCGTCCAACAGTTGCGCATCACGCTGCCCGAGGCATCGATATACATAAACGTATCACCGTCTTTTACCCACTGTGAATGTGCCTCTGCCTTGTTTTGACCTGACAGAGCATAGCTGGCTATCTTGCTACGCATCTCGCTAATGCCCAACCGTTCGTCAAGAATATCTTGTGAAACAAACGTGCGCAGCGTAACACCGTCATACACGCTGATGCTGTCGCTGCCCTCATAGACATAGAGCAACCCTGGGTGGTGATCCCAACCGCGCCCAGTCACCTCATCAAGCACGAAGAAACCCTTGCCTCGGGGCGTAATCTTCGTCTCTGACTCCGCAATCCAGTCACCGCTACCAATGTACTCCGAATAGCCATACCCCACACTGTCAGACTCCTCGATAAGAGACAGTGTGAAACGGTCGCCGGTCTCAGGCTCTATATAGGCAATGCCCGACTTAGGCATCACGTCGGTAGCATGGGGCTTGATGTTACCATTCATCTCTTTCGCAAGGGTGTCTATGGGTGTTCCATCCGTCAGCAAAGACAAAAAATCAGCCCTTTGGAAGTCTTCTCCCGTCCCCGAAAGGTGAACACCGCCCCCACCGATGCCACATGATACCAACCCTAACGTTAGCCCTAATGCTAACCATAGCTGCTTTATTAATCTTATATTCATCTGTTCATCCATATTTCTTTGCATTTATTATTCTGCTGCAAATTTAGATAAAATTTTCGAGATTATAAGCCAGTCGAGATAAAAATGTGATCAAATTGCCCCGAAAAGTTAGAAATCAAGGCTCACATACGCTCAATCCTACTCTTTCCGTGCTCTAAGTCACAAATCTTTTGTAT
>JAEEGL011781809.1_pt1 | contig 53110 bp, 48 predicted proteins | sample 9134231 | NCBI WGS metagenome assembly JAEEGL01 (sample SAMN16246548, study PRJNA631951) | gut metagenome | biome: gut microbiome; feature: rumen; material: fiber-attached | host: Bos | place: Iran: Karaj | collected 2018-10 | reverse complement strand
TCATCCTGAGCCAGGATCAAACTCTCTAAAAATTGTATAATATGCTTTCGCTTATTATCTCTTTTCAGAGCGTCTCTGCTCTTATCTAATCTTTGTTTCCAAAAATTACTGTTTGTTGAGTCCAAAAACTCAAATTAATCTCAAGGGTTTCTTTGAATCGTTGTTTAATTTTCAAGGTGCGCTGCCGCCCTCTTTTTCGGCGGCTCGATTAATATATCATAATTATTTAACGTTGTCAACACTAAATTTTGCCTTTTTATAAAGCTTTTGTCAACGCCGCCGGGTGTTTCGGATTTTGCCGTGCTCCGGGCGCTCAAGATGTTGTGCAAAAACGGGTTGAAACCGGCAATATATATTATTGTATATAAAATAAAGAAACATTATTGTTCATTGAACAAAATTTTCAGAAAATGTAAAAATCCCCTGCATGCTGCAAAGCACACAGGGGAAATTTTACGACTAAATCAATCAGCCGATCTTGAAGAAAGCAAGAATCTTGCTGATGAATGAATCAAAGATGCCTCTGAACTGATCGAGAATTGAATTAAGGAATTCGTTTGTTCTCTTCTTGGCAACTTCGTTTACAGCGTGGATAACCGCAGCTGTGTTAATTTCGTTCTTCTCGGGATATACGAAATCATCGTTGAGAGCGATCTCTTCGGTTTCGCCGTCAACAGTAATTGTATATACGGGAGCATCGTTGAAAGCGGTGGGAACTGTAACGACCACACCGTCGTCGATGTCGACATCGGAGAATGAGTAATCAACAAGTTCACCGTAAACAAGTTTGTCGATAATGCAGGACGCGGTTACGGCTGAGCCGGAAAGGAAGCTGACATCCTCATCAGTGGTGATGAAAGCAACTTTTACATAACCTTCGCTGTAATCATTGTAAACGACCTTCATATAGCCGTTCTCGGCAAAGAAAGCGTCTTCACGGCTGTAAAGCGGAATACCGCCGACAAACATTGAAGCGGGTGTGTAAGCAATTGCGATTGATTTGATCTCGTTGTAAAGGGCGAGGTCGCAATTGAAGAGAATTTCGCGCATCATTTCAAGGATGGTGGATTCGGCAATGATATCAGATGTAACATTGCGGTTAATCTGATTCTTGATTGTGCCGATTATACCGCCGGACTGAGCAACTTTAAGATCATAAAGCGCCTGTGCGCCGACTTCTCTGAGCGAGAGAACAGCGCTGATTGCGAACTGGTATTTCTCGGCATCGTTTGTGGCTTCCGCCGCCCAGTCAACAACCGCAGTCTCAGCAAAGAATGTGGTATAAAGTTCATCCATAAGTGCGTACTGGTCGCTCGTGTTCCAGAGAGTGTCAGCAACGCTTGTTCCGGTTTTGTAAACCTTGAGGGCAACCGCTGTGTACGCGTTGGTGTTCATCGCGATTTCAGCAGCTGTTGTGAAGAGTTTGGACGCTGCAAATCCGGTTGCACTGAGGACTTCGGATTTGATGAGTTTTTCAACACTTTCGTCGATGTCTGTAATAAGATTGGATGCAGCGGTAACTACAACATCATAAGAGCAGTTATCAACGATGTACTGAAGCATCTCTTTGTAGTACTCGTTAGCAGCCTGAACGGAGAGAATCTGAGCATAAGCGAGTATGACTCTGTCTCTCTCTTCCTCATAAAGCTTGCCGACTTTTATTGCCCACTCGATATACTGGAAAGCGGTGGACCACTCTTTGGACTGGAGAACATCAGAGATTTCGATAAAGCCGTTAACTTTCTGAAGAAGGTCGTTTAAGCTTGTAGCTGTTTCGAGCACCTTGATGATGGGTGCGATTTTTGACTCACCGATGTTGGCGTCGATCTTCTCGATAAGCGAGCAGAGAATCGCTTCGGCGTTATCTACTGAAACGCTCTTGTCAAAGCCGTTCTTCCACGCGTCATCATAAAGTGAGAAGACGGTGTAAGTAAGCATTGTCTTTGCAAGCTCTTCATCATTCTCGGCAACATATTTCCAGTGCGCGGACTGTTCGTTGTCAAGAAGTTTGACGAGAAGAAGGTCGCAGTCAGCATCCCATGCACTTACTCTTGTATCAGCGTCAACTGCACCATCGTCTGCGAAAACAGCGAAGGGAACAACTGTGCAGAGCATCACAAAAGCGAGCGCCAGAGCCAGAAGCTTCTTAGCCATAAGCATTCCTTCTTTCTGTAAATTTGAGTCATTTTGGCTTTCTGCAGAATAAGCCAAACTAACCCTTATAGAGATTATAATATATAATAGCAATTTAATCAAGAAAATAATAAAATAAAATCTACAACACATTTCACAAAGATTGCAGTGAATTGTTGTAGATGTTTAACAAATGTTTTATATACAGTAATAATTCAGATCCCAGCACGGAACGCACAACTGTCTGCGCAGATAAATTGTGTAATAGGGGTTGATTTCCTTTATCCGCAGAGGCAGTTCGAAAATGTCCGCCGAGCGGTGATAAGCGGCTATGCAAAGCTTCGGCTTATCTCTTTTCAGAGTATTGACGGCGCCGCCCAGCATCCGCATTTCCTCCCCTTCAATATCGGCTTTGATATAAGTGAATTTACGGGCTGCCGAAAGTGAGTCAACGGTGACACAGGGCACGGGGTTTCCTTTTTCGGACAAGGCGGAATGTCTGCCCGCGTCCTTTGAAAAAAGCGCTGTACCGTCTTTATCCGAAACACAGGCGTTTACGCACTCGCAGGAGGCGATATTTTTACAGTGTTCGAGGAGTTTGAGAAAAGATTTTTCCGAGGGTTCAACGGCTGTGATTGACGAATATCTGCCGCCGCAAAAACGCAGAAATTCATCGACGGTATCACCGCGGTAAGCACCCAAATCCAGGTAGTTTTCGCTGTTTGTCAGAGAGAAAAATCCGCTGAAAATCTCATTCTTTTCGCTGGCGGAAGAGAGAAGATATTTCAGTTCTCCTCCGAGCATAAAAGCGACGCATTCGCTGTAAATTCTTTTTGATTCATCATCGCATAAAAGATTGTATGCTTCGTCGATTTTTTCGGCGTTTTTTTCGGCAAATGAACGGTTGAAAATCTCACCTTCAACCACGGGAACACTGGGAATGAGAAGACGGTGTTTTTTTGATATTTCAATTATATTATCAATCACATCGGGCAGAGCCGTGGCAAAGCAGAGAGCGACTGTAAAATGTTTGTTCTCCTCTTCGATTTCAGAGAGTTTCCGCACCTTGAATCCCCTGAAATACTGACCTCTGACGAAGTCGTCGCTCGCGAAAACTCCGGAGCATTTTATGCCGAGTTTTTCAAATTCATCGAGCACCGCGTCGGCGCCGTTGCCCATACCGTAAAGAAATACAGGTTCGTCTGATGACGCGAGTTTTTCCCAGACGGTTTTTTCTTTTAAAAGCCCTTCAATCAAAGCTCAACCGCCTCGACCGTGCCGCCGTTTTCCATTGATTTGTCGGCGAGAAAAACTATGAGATGGCTGATGAAGGAACTGTCTATTGAAGTACAGGAAAGCGAGGTTTTTTCGCCCCTCACATAATTTACGAAATCCCTTGCGAGACCGAGGTCGCCGTTGCCGTGGCTGTCGCCCTCCGTTCCGCAGTCAACAACCGTGTCTTTGTGTTCGCAATCGGGAGAGGGATCGATGAGGGATACGGTGTATTTTCCGCTGTCAAGCTCACCGAATATTTCGCCTTTTGTGCCGGTGATGTGAATTGTTCTTCTGCCCGTGCTCGCGCCGCCCACCATGTTGTGAGTACCCGTGGCGCCGCCCTCGAAATTCACCATTACGCTCTGGTGGTCAACAACATTGTTGTCGCTTTTGTAGGCACAGATTCCGTAGGGGCTGTCGCCTTTGAGAAGATTGATTTTATCCTCAATTGTCGGGTTTTCAATGTTTTCGAGTTTATCCCAGACATAGAACGACCATCTGTCCGGGTGGTCGATATAGATGCGTTTTGCGGAGTAGAGGCACTCATCGACAAGCGGGCAGTCAACAAGGCATTTTGTGCCCGCGTTTTCGGGTGCGTTGCCGGGAACAAACTGCATATTGCAGCCAAACGAGGAGACGGCAACGGGTTTAACATCGCCCATAAGCCAGACCATAAGGTCTATGTCGTGGCAGCATTTTGCGAGAAGCATTGAACTGAAGCAGCGTTCGCTGTTGTTCCATTTGCCGCGCACATGGCTTGTTGACATATGATGATAGCTTACAAACTCGTTTGTCTGAATATTTATGACATCGCCGATTTCGCCCGAGACAATGCGCTTTTTGATTCCGCTGTAGAACGGCGCGTATCTGAGAACGAAGCAGACCATAACCTTTCGCCCGTATTTTTCCGCCGCCGCCACAAGTTCCCTCGCCTCTTTTTCGTTTACGGCGAAGGGCTTTTCAAGCAGAACATCATAGCCCACTCTGAGCAGAGGAATAGTTGTTTCGACATGAATCTGATCCATTGTGCCGTTTATTGCGACATCGGCGAATTTTTCCGCTTTCGCGAGCGCCTGAGCGCTTTCAAAGCAGTGTTCTTTCGGAATATCAAACTTTTTCGCTATCGATTCGCGCCTTTGTATATCGGGGTCCGCTACACCGACAATGCGGAAATTTTCCGGCTCGATTTCTGCCAGCTGAGCATAGACAAGACTTCTGTGCCCGCCGCCGACTATTACCGCTGTTACGGGTTTTTTCTCCATATATATCCCTCCCGGAACTGAATCCTCATCACTATAGCACAATATATTGTTTTTTTCAAGAATATATAAAATATTAAAATAAAAATAAATTTAATCTTGACATTATTTCCGTTTTGAGTGATAATATTTTATATTAATGTCGATCAAAGCGCACAGAAATGAATAATTACGCTTTGAGACTTGCAGATCCGTCTGAATCAGGGTTGATGCGGATTAATAATCTATGTAAAGAAAGGATTTGGTTTTTCCATGGCTGACCAGTCCAGCTTTAACTTCAAACAGGTTATGAGGGGCTATGACAAAGAAGAAGTCGAGGCCTATATCAAAGATTTAAATAACTCCAAGAGCGTCAGTCTCAAAATGTATGAGCAGAAGGTTGACGAACTCAAGGAAAAGCTTGTTTTAAGCAACCGCGAGCGCGACGCCTTACGCGAGAAGTATGCGCAGGCGAAGGCGGAGGTTGACCCCATACGCCAGGAACTCAACGATGCCAAAGCGGAACTTGCCGAAACAAAGCTCGCTCTTGAAAAAGCGCAGTCCGCCCCCGGTGTTATGGGCGCGGCTACCTATACAAACTTCAGCGCTACAGACGACGCCACATTCAAATCCAGAATCAACGAGCTTACGGCTACGGTTTCACAGCTTTCAGCCGACCTTCAGATAAAAGAGGAAAAACTCGAGGATATTACAAAGCAGGTTGATCTCAAGGACGCCAAAATCCGCGACCTTGAAAAAGAGATGGAAGACCTCATTGAGAAATCCAAGCTCTATGACGACCTCTACGCGCGCAATGCCGCCCTGCTTCGTGAGCACGACACCCTTGTTGACAGATTTAATTCCTTAAGCGCGAGCTACCAGCTCACTCTTGACAAGAGAAGCGCTATGGAAAAGCAGTATCAGGAAGCGATTGACAAATACAACATGCTCAGCGCCGAATACGAAAGCGCTCTCAAGGACAACGCCCTTCTTGATAAGAATTACAAAGAAACACTTCAGAAATACAACGACCTGTGCGAAGAGCACAACGACTTCAAGAAAGCCACCGAACAGCTCAGGGAGGATTCGGAGCACTACGCCGAAATCAACGAGGAGATTTCAAGACTCCGCACCGAGGCGCAAAGCTACGAAGAGACTCTTTCAAAACTTCAGGAAGAGAGAGACGAGCTTGCCAACGAGCTTGAGACAAAGACCAATATGGTAACCACTCTCGCGAACGAGACGGAGTTCCACAAGCAGTATGCCTCCGAACTTGAGGAGAGAGTAAAGTCGCTTGAGGATATGGTAAACGAGAATGTCTCCTCCGGCGCGGCGGCACAGTCCGAGGAAATGCTTGAAAAATTCAACGCTCTCGAGGCGCAGATGGACGAAAAGAGCGCTGTTATCAACGAGCTTCGCGAGGCGAAAAACGCCCTTGAAGCCGAGTACATTGAAAAAATCAGCCAGATGGAAAAAGACTTCGCCGTTACCAAGGGCGACCTTGAGGAACAGCTCAAGCAGCGTGATGCACGCATAAGCGAGGTTGACGCCCTTATCGATATGTTCGTTGAACAGATTAATGAACTCAACGAAAAGAGAGACAGCCTGACAGCGGCTAAAGCCGAAGCGGCAAATGAAGCGGATGATTCCAAAGAGCCCGCCGAGGATGAAGCCGAAGCCGGAGAGGAAAACAACGAGGATTCCGACGAGGACAGCGAAGAATAATTCAATATATCAAATAACAAAAGGAGTAATTTATGGCTAAATTAAACGATATTGACAGAGCGGCTGCCGAAAAGGGTTCCGCGGTTAAAACTGTATGGCAGTTTGTCAAGTTCATTTTCGTAAGTCTTATCGCGATGATTGTTCAGTTTGCGTTGCTGAACCTCCTCCCCCTGATTCCCGCTATTAAATCGCTTTATGGTCCGGACGACTTCACTCTTTGGATATTTGTCGTAACTGCAGCCGCAGGCGGTCTCGGTTATTTCATAGTAAACAACACGGCGAACATCGTAGCGCAGATTGTGGCGTTCTTTGTCAACAGAGAAAAGACATTCAATTCCAGCGCGAATATAGCGGTTACTCTTCCCATTTACATTATATTTACAATCGCTCTTATATGCTTCTCCGCGTGGCTCAACCCCACGCTCAAGGATCTGTTCGTTTCAAAAGGATGGATGAAAGACGCGCTCGCCGCGAACGCCGCAACAATGATTTGCTCCGCGGTTCAGTTCTTCCTCTATTTCCCGGTTGACAAGATTCTTTTCCGCAAGCCGAAAGAGGACGCGGTTGTTGCCCCTGCGGTTGAGGATGTTTCCGAAGCTTACGAAGCGGTTGAAGAGACTGTTGATGAAGCCGAGGAATCGGTTGAAGAAATCGCGGATGCCGCCGAAGAAACAGCGAAAGATATAATTGAATAATTACATATTATAAAAGAATTATCCCCGACAGTTATCTGCCGGGGATTTTTGTTGTTTTTAATATCTGATTATTTCGGTTCAACCGTTTTTTGCGGAAGGATTTTGAAAAGCCCTTTGAAAAACGCGACCAGTTTTTTGAAGAAACCCGCGTCACAGGTTATTCTGCCGCCGTCCTTTTTAAGTTCCCTTCCGTCGGAATCCTTCTGAATGTGATTGTCCTTATCTACTATTTTCACATAGTAGTTGACATTGCCTTTGATTTCGCCGTATTCGTAGGAAACGGAGGTGTTATTGCCCTTTATTTCCCTGCCGTCAACAACGAGGACGAGGTAATAATCGGAGCCGAGCCCCGATGCGGTCGCTTTGATTGTAAGCACTGTTCTGTAATCCAGAGTAACAGCGCTCGCCACCTTTATTTTTGCGTTTGCGGTGGGATTTACGGGAATTACAATTTTGGTACCCGGAGCGTTCCTTGTATCGGTTTCGCTGCAGCGGTCGCATTTTGCCGTTTCGGTGCCGTCCGACTGAGTGGTGGCGTCATTGTTGTAAACATAATGGGTAAAACTGTGACCGAGGGCGTTTACATAACTGTCAACAAAACTGTCGCCGCAGTGGCAGATATGGGTTGTGTAGCCCTTGCGTGTGCAGTCGGGCGGCGTTACCGCGGCTTTATAATCGTGGCCGTTGGGAGAGGTTGTGACCGTTTCGGTGCTCAGCACATCGCCGCAGACCGTGCAGCGCACAACGCTGTCATATCTGCCGCCATCGGTGCAGGTGGACGCTTTTTCATTTTCCTTTACGGCTTGACCGGGTGTGTGATCGGCGAGCGGTTTTGTTTTATGCTCGCTTGTAAGCAAGTCACCGCAGACGGAGCAACGGATTACCTCATCGTATTCCCCCGCGGTTTCGCAGGTGGAGAAGGTTTCGTTTACAATTTCGGGTTGCCCCGCTGTGTGATCGGCAAGCGGAAGTTCGCTGTAGGTTGTGTAATCGCACCTTGAACAGGTGTCGTACGGCTTATAACCCTTTATCTTGCAGGTGGACGCTTTTCCGTCGTGATGAACAATAACGTGACCGAGAGGACCTGTTTCAACCGTCTGTCTGCTTATTAAATCCCCGCACACGGTGCAGTAAACTGCCTTTTCATAACTGCCGCCCTCAGTGCAGAGAGATGCCGTTTCGTTTTCGATCTTTTCCTCTCCGGGTGTGTGACCCGTTGCGGAAATGGTTATTGATTCGGTCAGCACCTCACCGCAGACAGCGCAGATTATTTTACCCGTGCCCGCCTGAGTGCAGGTCGCCGCCGTGAGTGTCGCGGTAACGGGATTGTGCTGTGTACAAACGGCGGTTTCGCCTGAATAGTCGCTGCCAATGTCGCTCAGACAAATCGCGGGCACAACGGGCTGAATCGCGTCCGCCCACGAGGCGGTAGTGCCGACCATACCGCTGTTTGTGCACGCTCCCGGTCGCCTCAGCGGATAGGATTCCAGTGAATAGGTATTGCGGAGTGGCCACCAGTTATCGTAGGTGCTTCCCTGCGGATAGCCGGAATAATCGTTGCCGTAAATTACTCTTGCCGAATCCTTGGCGTTTGCCGATGAATCAAAGCCGTAATCAGGATTGAGCACATCGCAGACGGAGAGCAGAAAGACCTTGTCGCTTGTTGATTCCCAGTCATACTGTTCAAAGCCCGTCTGACCGTTTATTGTCATATAACTTCTGTTGTCAAGCGTGACGGTTTCTATTTTCGATTTCTGAGAATCGGTAAAAGCGGTTTCATAAAAACTGCCTGTGAGGAACTGCCTTAAATCACTTACGCTGTAGTCAGTGGAATAATGAGTGCGTTCCTCATCCGCCCAGGCGTAATCCGCCCAGTAGTCTTCATCGTCCTTTATGTGGTTATGCTGATACACAACCGAGTCAACTATTTCGTCGCACATCATAAGCCCCGTTTCGGGGTTTAAAATGCGCCAGGTTATCGGTTCAAAAAGATAGTAATAGACATACTTTTCAAATCCGTCCTCGGTATAGCGGTAATCGTAATCCGTATATTCCTTGGGCTTCGGCTGATTGATTGAATTCGAATCCGATTCCCTTATCAAATCCGTATAGAGCACCTTTGCCCTGTAGCGGCTGCCGTCGTAAATCATATCGGCGTAATCGGTGTAGTAATCCGCGTCAAAGCTCCATCTGTATTCCTGTTTTACAAGGTTCGTTTTTGGAACAAACTCAACCGTTTCGTTGAGCGCGGCAATGACTTCTGTGTCCGTTACCCTGCTTCTCGGATACATACCGAAGCTTATGCGGTCGCCCGTGTGGAACATATCCTCGCCGGTCGGGTCGTCCGCAAGATTTACAAGGCGCATTGCGGGGCATACGCCGTTGTAAGCGCCGTTGTCGTCGGATTGGGGATAGGTCATAATCGCCATTTCATCGCCGTCGTAATCCACCCTGCAACTGAACCTCGAATTGAAATATTTGCAGACGGTGCGGATAAGCCAGCGGAAACCGTTACCCGATACATTGTATATGCCCTGTGCTTTGGCGTAATCCGTGCAGGAGAGAACTCTTGCGGAATCGGCGGCGTTCCAGGATGAGGAAAAACCGTAATCTTCATTTACAAGTTCATCCCACGAAAGCAGGAATATAATGTCGTTCGTGACGGGAGCGTCGTATTTGTGCTGCCCGTTATTCGAGCCGCCGTTTCCTCCGATATACCAGTAATCGTTGACCTGTTCGCTTTCGGCTATGTTTTCTTTTTGAGAATCGCTGAACGCGGCGTCAAAAAAGTCGCTGTTGAGCCAGGCGTTTATATTTTTGAACACGCCGAAATTGCTCAATCCGAGTTTTGTGCCGTACTCGCCCGTATATGTGCCCATAAACGCCGCGTTATAATCCTTGAACTGTGTGAATGGCTGGGAGTCTATGAGCGAGTCGCACATAACAAGGCCCTCATCGAGGTCAAGCACGCGCCATTTAATCGGGTCAAATCTGAACCAGTAGGTACAGCCCTCACTGAAGCCGTTCTGCTCCTGTGTATAAATCTGTTCATCCTGAACCGTAAGACCTGTAAACGGACGGTATTCGTCAATTTTTACGCCGCGGTATTTTGTGTGATTATACACTACATCGGTGTACTGCATCCCCTCAAAGCGTTCCGGGGGATAATAACGGTCACCTTCCGTATAATACTCGGTATAATAATCGTAATAATTCCAGTCAGCGGGTATTTTTTCGAGCGTATCAATAAGTTCTTCGTCCGTAACAAGCGACTGGGGATAAGTGCCGTATTCTATGATTTTCCCTACGGAATAACCGTTTTCTGCGCTCGCGGAAAAGAGGTAAACGGGAACAATGCCGGATAGCATTATAATACTCAGCAGTAAAGACAGTATTCGCCTTTTCATAAGCATTGCCCCCTTTTTTATTTGTTAAGCTCCCATTCTTTGAGTTCCATTGCCTGATTTAACATGGCGACATAACTCTCGTGGCGGGATTTCGCGATTTCTCCCCTCTCCACTGCCTCGACTATTTTGCAGCCCTTGTCGTTTACATGGCGGCAGGTGGAAAATTTGCAGGTGCCGAGATAGGGAATAAACTCCTTAAACCCGAAAGCGACATTTTCCTTGAGCATTATGTCGTCGCCCTCAAATTCAAGCGATGAGAAACCTGGAGTGTCGGCGACATAGCCGCCCTCCACTTTGTAAAGCTGGCTCTCCCTTGTGGTGTGGCGTCCTCTGCCGAGTTTGCGGCTGATTTCGCCCGTTTCGAGATTGAGTTCCGGAAGAATTCCGTTGAGAATAGACGATTTGCCCACGCCGGTGTTGCCCGCGAAGGCGCTGATGTGACCTTTCAGTTCTTCGTTTATAAGGTCCAGCCCCTCGCCTGTTTTGCAGGACACTGCAAAGGATTTTATGCCCGCTTTTCTGTAAATATCAACATATTCATCCGCGCTTTCAAGGTCGCATTTTGAAAACACCACTACGGATTCGATATCCCTGTTGCAGGCGATTGCGGTGAGTCTGTCTATAATCAGAAAATTTGGAGCGGGATCCTTGATTGACGACACAACAAAAAGCTTGTCAATATTGGCTACGGGAGGTCTTACAAGCAGATTTTTTCGTTCCTCAACCTCTGTTATGACATTGCCGGTCGCCTCGTCGAGCAGGACCCTGACTCTGTCGCCCGCCACGGGCTTAGTGCCGTTTTTGCGGAACACTCCCCTGGCGCGGCATTCAAACACGCCCTGCGGAGTTTCAACATAGAAGAAGCCGTCTATGCTTTTAATCAGGAGTCCGCTCTGCTCATTCGGAAGGTTCATCTGTGCCTCCGGGATATCTGTAGGCAGAAAGAGTAATCTTTGTGCCGGTATCGTAGGAAATAAGATAGGTTGATTCGGGGTTCTGCGCGAATACAATGCCGTCGCGTGAAGGATCGGTGGTTTCGGTATAGTTCACCGAGAAATTGTAGAATCCGAGCGCCTCAAGTGTATTCTCGGCGCTTTCAACGCTCATTCCCGTAACCGAGGGAATGGTGTTCCTTGAGGAGTAATGATTCTCCCTGCCTGAGATTGTGGGAGGATCGGTTGTAAAGTCGATTATGCAGGAAAAACGCTTGTTGCCGCCGACATAGGCAACAAACAGGTTGGAATCGCCCGAGCCCGAAACGGGTATGGTGCAGCTACTGCCGTCGAGGTAGAGCGTTTCGCTGTAGCCCGTGTCGGAACCGTTGAGCGTGGCTGTAACATTGCCCATGACATAACTGCTCGGAAGGTTGAATGTGACATTCGCAGTGGTTGTCTGCGGCTTTGTTGTGGGAGGATTGCCGTTGCTCATTGTAACGACGATTTTCGTTCCCGCCTCGACTCTTTCGCCGGGGGCTACATCCTGGTCGAGAATTGTGCCCATTTTTTCGGTGCTGTCAATATATCTTGAAGCGTTTTCATCAAGAACCAGACCGACGGATTCAAGCAGCGATTTAGCCGTTTCATAATCCCAGCCGACAAGTTCGGGAACCTCGTTGAGTTTTGAGTTGCTCGCGTAATAAATTATTATGCTTGAGCCCTCTTCAACGCTGGCATTCGCCTCGGGCTCGGTTTTGATTACCGTGCCGAAGTCGTAATCCACGCTCGCCATCGGTTCGGCGGTTACGGTGAAGCCGCGGTTTTCGAGTATTTTCTTTGCCTCAACATAGCTGCTGCCCTCCACATTGGGAACGGTAACAAGTTCAACGGATGTTGCGACAATAAGTTTTATTGTGTTGTTGCTTTTGTCAATCTTTTTGCCGACTCTCGGATCCTGCCTTATGACAGTGCCGTCAAACAGATTGCTGCTTGTGTCGTATTCTATATCAAACTTGAACTGCTTGTATTTCGGATTGCCGGCAATATCAATGGCGTAATTGAGATCCACGAATTTCGGAACCGTGAGTTTATTGCCGTTTAACTTATCCGTAAAGAAATAGAACGCCGCGAGAACTATGAGGGCAAGCGCGACAAGACCTATCGCCACGCCTTTTAAGACGGGTATCAGGTTGTTGACCGGCTCTTCCGGCTCGGGTTCATATTTCTGTACAGGCGGCGGAGGCGGAACATCCACCGCGTTGACCGCGGGTAACTTCGCGGGGGCGACCATCTTTGTCGGGTTTTTGTCAACAAAGTAGTTGTCGCGGAATTTTACGGAGGGATTGCGTTTGAATTCCTCAATATCAAGAAGCATTTCCGCCGCGGACTGGTAGCGGTCGTTGGTGTTTTTCTGCATAGCCCTGAGAACTATATACTCAAGACCGGCGGGAATGCTCGGGTCAATCTGTCTTGGAGGCGTGGGATCCTTTGAAAGCTGCATAAGTGCCACCGATACGGACATATCCGACTCAAACGGCACCTTACCCGTAAGCATTTCGTAGAGCACGACACCGACGGCGTAAATGTCGGTTTTGTCATCAATTATATCTCCCCTTGCCTGTTCGGGGCTTATATAATGAACGGAGCCGATTGCGCTGCCCGTCATTGTGCGCTGATCGTTGCTGAAGCGCGCGATGCCGAAATCGGTGACTTTGATATTGCCGTTTGAAAGAAGAAGGATATTCTGCGGTTTTATGTCGCGGTGAACAACGCCCTTGTCGTGAGCGTGCTGAAGAGCGCGTAAAATCTGCATGGTGAAATGTACCGCCTCACGCACCTCAAGCTTGCCCTGCTGCTCAATGTACTCCTTGAGCGTGATTCCCTCGACATATTCCATAACAATATACTGAAGCTTGTCGCCGTAGCTGACATCATAGACCTTCACTATATTGGGATGGGAGAGAACTGCAATTGCTTTCGACTCGTTTTTGAAACGGCGTCTGAACTCCTCGCTTGCGAGATATTCCTCCTTGAGAATCTTAACGGCTACGGTACGGTCGTCAATATTGTCATACGCCTTGTAGACTACCGCCATACCGCCTATGCCGATAATCTCGTGAATCTCATATCTTCCGTCAAGTCGTTTGCCGGTGTAATCTTCCATACTTCAAGCCCCCCTTATTTTGAAATGAGAACAACAGTGATGTTGTCTCCGCCGCCGTTTTCGATTGCCATATTGACAAGTCTGTCGGCAAATTGGCAGTAATCGCCGTTTGCCGTGGCGGCGGCAATATCTTTGTCGTCAACATAACCCGAAAGCCCGTCCGAGCAGAGAAGAATGATATCCCCCTCATCAAGACTCTCGCGGCAGAAATCGACGCTGACTTTTTCATCGACCCCGACGGCCCTCGTTATAATGTGGCGCTCGGGATGTGTTTTTGCCTGTTCGGGAGTGATGTCTCCCCTTTCGACAAGCTGCTGAACCACCGAGTGGTCTCTGGTTATCTGCTTTATATCACCCGAAGGAGTGATTTTATACGCCCTGCTGTCGCCCACATGAGAAATGCAGACGCTGTCGCCCATCGCGATAAGTGCAACGGCTGTTGTGCCCATTCCCTTATATTCGGGATTTGAACGCGAAACATCATAGAGATACGCGTTCGCCGATTCAATAACGGAAACAAGAATGTTGCGTATGAAGTTTTCCGTCATCTTCTCGCTGCAGGACGACGAAATCTTTTCGGAAATCATTCTCACCGCCATAGTACTTGCCACGGCGCCGGCGGCTGCTCCGCCCATACCGTCACAGAGCACAGCCCAGGAAATACCGCCGGGCAGTTCTCCCGCAGCATAGGAATCCTGATTCTGTTTTCTTACCGAACCTATGTCGGTTTTTGCTGAAATTTTCATACGCTGTTTCCTTCTGTATGTTTAAGTCTCAACTGCCCGCAGGAGGCGTCAATATCAGAGCCGAGTTTTCTGCGCACCGTCACTGTAATTCCGTTTTTTTCGAGTATATCCGAAAATCTTTTCAACTGTTCGGGAGAGCCGGGATGAAACGGGCTCTCTTTCACTTCGTTTACGGGAATAAGATTGACGTGGCAGAGCATACCTCTGAGTTTTTTCGCGAGAGCCCTTGCGCATTCGTCGGAATCGTTTACTCCGCCGAGCATTGCGTATTCAAAGGATATTCTGCGCGAGGTGGTTTCGGCGTATTCCCTGCACGCTTTGAGAAGTTCATCAATCCCGTATTTTCTGTTGACGGGCATTATTTTGCTTCTCAGTTCATCAAACGGAGCGTGAAGAGACACCGAAAGTGTCAGCTGAAGGCACTCATTTAGCAAATCATATATTTTCGGCACAATACCGCAGGTTGAAAGCGAAATGTTGCGCATTGAGATATTGTGGCCGTTTTCGTCTGTTACAAGGCGCAAAAAGCGCAGCACATTGTCGTAATTGTCAAGCGGCTCGCCCATACCCATAAGCACTATGTGCGAGACGGTGATTCCGAGATCGTTTTCGGCGGCATAGATTTCGCCCAGTATTTCACCCGCCGATAAGTTGCGGTGGAAGCCGCCGAGGGCGGAAGCGCAGAAAGCGCAGTTCATCTTGCAGCCCGCCTGAGTGGACACGCAGACGGTGTAGCCGTATTTGTATTTCATAACGACGCTTTCGATAAGTTCGCCGTCGTGAAGTTCAAAAAGATATTTTACGGTTGAATCGAGTTTTGAAACCTGTTTATTTCTGATTTCGCATCCGTAAAGCGGATAACCGGCGGCAAGTCCGGCACGCAGTTCCTTGGGGATATTTGTCATTCCATCAAAGGATAAAATCTTCTGTTTATGGAGCCAGGAAAAAACCTGTTTTGCCCTGTACGCGGGCTGTGACATATCTTTTAACGCGGCTTCAAGCTCGGTAAGGGACATTGATCTTATATCGCTCATCTGTCAGCCCCTCTTTTCGAAAGCCGCTATAAAGAAGCCGTCTGTGCCGCTTATGTGAGGCATAAGGGTAAGGAAGCCCTCAGGTGAGCGGACGCCGTCAGCATCAGGGAGAACGGTTACAGACTCAAATTCACGGCACTCGCTTAAAAATGAGCGGCAGACCTCTTCGTTTTCCGCGGGGTTCAGAGTGCAGGTTGAATAAACAAGTCTTCCGCCGTCTTTTAAGTAGCGGCGCGCGTTGCAGAGAATTCTGTATTGCAGTTCGGGAAGACCGTTTATCTCATCTCTGTCCTTGAATCTTATTTCGGGCTTTCTGCCCATAATTCCGAGACCCGAGCAGGGAACATCGCATATAATTCTGTCGGCCGTGCCGTAGTTCTCATTGAACACGGAGGCGTCGGATAAAAAAGGCTTTATGATTGAAAGCCCGAGTCTTTCAGCGCCGCTTCTAATAAGTTCTACACGGCTCTGATAAATATCGAAGGCGTTTACGGTGCCTGTATTGTTCATTCTTTCGGCGGCGGTGAACGCCTTTCCGCCGGGGGCGGAGCAGACATCGAACACAGTATCGCCCGGCTGAGGGTCAAGCGCTTTTACGCAGAGTTGCGAGGAAAAATCCTGAATGTGAAAAAGTCCCTCTTTAAAGCTTGAGAGTTTTTCAACCGGACCCTGTTTTTCGAGAACGAGGCAGTCCTCTATAACATCGCTCTTTACGGCGGTTACGCCCTCGTCGGCAAGTATCTGAACAAGCCCGTCGGCTGTTGAACGAAGGTTGTTTACCCTGATAGCCGTTTTAGAGGGTTCAAGCGCCTTCCGGGCAAGTTTCACGGCGTTTTCGGCACCGTATGAATCGCGCCAGAGTTCGAGAATCCAGGCGGGGCAGGAATACTCAACCTCCGCCCTTTCGGATGAATCCCCTTCCGGCAGAACGAAGCCGTTAGCGGCGACTTTTCTGAGCACGGCGTTTACAAGCGACGCGGCAAAAGCCGATTTGTTATCCTTGGCGAGTTTTACGCTTTCATTTACCGCCGCGCTTTCGGGAACTTTATCCATAAAAAGAATCTGGTAAGCTCCCATCCGCATAATCGTAAGAAGCTCGGGGCGCAGTTTTTTAAGCGGCTGTGTAAGATAGAGAGAAAGATTGTAGTCAACGGAAATGCGGCGCTCCACCGTGCCGTAAACGAGGGCGCTCACAAAGGCGCTGTCTCTCGCGTCAAGCCCGGTGTTTTCAGAAAGAACGCTGTCAATTGTCAGATTTGAATATGCCGAATCACGGTGTATCCTGAGCAATATCTCAAACGCTGTCTGTCGTGCCGATTTCATCAAAAGTTTATCTCCTGTTGAATCTCATATAAAGTCTGATAAGGTTCGCGAGCGACACGAGAAGTGACGCTACATAAGTGAGGGCGGCGGCGGTCAGCACCTTGCGTGCGCCTGATATTTCTCCCTCATAGAGCAGACCCTGGTTTTCAATCGCCTTCATCGCCCTGCTGCTGGCGTTGAACTCAACGGGCAGAGTGACAAACTGGAAAATCGCGACAATGGCATAGAGCACAAGACCGAGGGATATGAGAAGATGACCGAAGTAGCCGAGGCCGAAGCTCGCGCCGAGGAGGTAGCCGATGATAATCAGCGGAAAACCGAGCCTTGAGCCGATGTTGCAAATGGGAACTATTGCCGATCTGATTTTAATCGGAGTATAGCCCTGCGAGTGCTGAATGGCGTGACCTACCTCGTGGCAGGCAACGCCGACCGCGGCTATGGATGTGCCGTAGAAGTTCGCCTTTGAAAGACTCAGCACCTTGGTCTGCGGATTATAATTATCGGTAAGATTGCCCTCAATGGGTCTTATCGTTACATCATAAATGCCGTATTCCGCAAGCACACTCTGCGCTGCGGACGCGCCGGTCATTCCCCTTGTGTTGAGAACCTTGCTGTATTTTTTGTAGGTGGATTTAACCATAAACTGCGCTATAAGCGCAAAAATGATTGCGGGTACGACTATAATGAGATAATACTTATCAAGTCCGAAAAAACTCATCTAAAAACCTCCTTAATTAAATGATTATGCCTTTTTCTATGGGATTGCCTCGCAAATAATCGGAGGCGCTCATTGCTTTTTTGCCTTCCGCCTGAAGGGAAAGAATCTCAACCGCGCCCGTTTTGCAGGCGATAATAAGTTTTCCGTTGCTTTCGAGCACCTCGCCCGGTCTGCCCGACAAATCGGTGAGTTTTACGCTTTTGAGCAGTTTTATTTTTTTGCCGTTAATAACCGTTTCGGCGCAGGGCCAGGAGTAAAGACCTCTTATTTTATTGTGAACCTCCGCGCAGTCTTTACCGAAATCAACGGGGCTGAGTTCCTTTGAAAGCTGAGGGGCGTAGGTTGAGAGGGACGAATCCTGCTTCTGAGGATTCAGGGTTCCCGTTTCAATCGCTTTAAGAGTTCTTTCAAGAACTTCGGGAGCGAGAAGAGAGAGTCTGTCCCACAGTTCCTCACTCGTTTCGTTTTCGCCGATTGTGACTTTCTCGCTTATCAGCATATTGCCCGTGTCGAGCCCTTCGTCCATCTGCATAGAGGTAATGCCAGTTTCCGTGTCGCCGTTTAAAACCGACCACTGAATCGGGGCGGCTCCGCGGAGTTTCGGGAGAAGCGAGGCGTGAATATTCACACATCCCTTTTGGGGCAGGTCGAGTATTCTTTTGGGAAGAATCATCCCGTAGGCGACTACAACTACAAGCTCGGGGTTGATTTTAAGCAGAATGTCATACGCCTCATCCGTTTTTAACGATTTCGGCTGATAGACCGGAATGCCGAGTTCAAGCGCTTTTACCTTAACCGGCGGAGGGGTCAGAATCATTTTTCTGCCCTGAGGTTTATCCGTGCGGCAGAAGACGCCGGCAATCTCGTGACCGAGGTCATAAAGTTTCTGAAGGCAGGGCACGGCGAAATCGGGGGTGCCCATATATATGATTTTCAAGTAACCACCTTATTCCTTGTTGAGCAGTTCTTTGGGAGCGAGCCGCTGGGTGAACACCACGCCGTCAAGATGATCCGTCTCGTGGCAGAAACAGCGGGCTTTTAGCCCCTCGCCTTTATAGACGCACCATTTGCCGTTTCTGTCCTGCGCCTTTACTTTGACAACGGCGGGTCTTATTGTGACTCCGCTTTCGCCGGGCAGGGAGAGACAGCCCTCTTCTTCGGTCTGGATGCCGCTTTTTTCGGTTATTTCGGGATTGATGAGTTCCATATAGCCGTCGCCGACATCGATAACCACAACCCTTTTGAGCACGCCGACCTGAACTGCGGCAAGACCCACGCCGTTTGCGGCATACATCGTTTCTTTCATATCGTCAAGAAGAGTCCAGAGTCTTTCGTCAAACTTTTCGACCGCTCTTGATTTTTTTGTGAGTATCGGATCCCCGACCTTGACAATGTTTCTTAACGCCATAGGCCGCTCCTTTCTATATAATCGATTCCGGATTTATATCGGCGTTCATCGTAACAGATGAAAACTCCGTTTTCGAGCCGAAATCTATGAGAATTTTCGAAATCATTTCACGCAGTTTCCCGGTGTTGCGGCACTTGATGATAAGTCTGTGCCTGATTTTGTTGCTTACTTTGGAAACTCTTGCCGGTCCGGGACCCAGGCAGATTATTTTTTCGCTTTTATATTCTCCGCTTGTAAGAGCGCGGATTTGCGAGAGCGCATACTGCGAGGCGGCTCTGACTTTTATATCATTTTCGCCGATAAAGGTCAGCACGCACATATCGCAGTAGGGAGGATAAATAAGGGCTTTGCGTATTTTTATTTCGGTGTCGAAAAAACTTTCGTAATCCTGCAAAGCGGCAAGACGGATGACATCGTTTTCGGGAGTCATTGTCTGTATGACCGCCCTGCCCTTGTTTTCGCCCCTGCCGGACCTTCCGACAACCTGGGTGAGAAGGGAAAAGGTTTTTTCGAGACTTCTGAAATCGTCGTTGTAAAGCTGCTGGTCAACCGAAATCACGCCCGCGAGAGTCACATTGCTGAAATCGAGGCCTTTCGCAACCATCTGTGTACCGACCATAATGTCATATTCGCCGTCGGCGAATTTTCCGAGCATACGCTCGTGAGAGTCCTTGCCCGCGGTGGTGTCGGTATCCATTCTGAGAACCCTCACACCCGGAAGAAGGCGCTGCAGTTCATCCTCGATTTTCTGGGTGCCGAAGCCCGCGTAGCGCACGCTCTTTTCGCCGCATTCGGGGCAGACGGTGAGAAAATCCTCGGAATAACCGCAGTAGTGGCACATAAGGCGGTTGTTCGCGGTATGATAAGTCATTGATATTGAGCAATACGGGCAGCTTATGACATGACCGCAGGAATTGCAGGCGACAAAAGTGTTGTACCCGCGCCTGTTTATGAGAAGGATTGACTGCATTGAGCTGTCAACATTCGCTCTGAGTTCTTCAAAAAGTTTTTTGCTTATAACAGTTGAGCCCTCCGCCATCGGCTCGTGCAGCATATCAACCGTTATTACCTCCGGGAGTACGGCGTTGCCGTAACGGTTTCTGATAACCTGCAGGGAGTACCTGCCCTGCTTCGCGTTTGCGAAACTTTCAACGCTCGGCGTGGCGGATGCGAGCAAAAGCAGACAGTTGTGTTTTGAGGCACGGAATTTAGCGACATCCACGGCTGAATATCTCGGATTCTGCTCGGATTTGTAGGTGTGTTCCTGCTCCTCATCGATAATTATGAGACCGATATTTTCAAGAGGGGCAAAAACCGCGCTTCTCGTTCCCACAACAATTTTCGCGTCTCCCCTTTTGACGCGTTTCCACTCGTCAAGCTTTTCGCCCGCGGAGAGAGCGCTGTGAAACACGGCGACTGTTTTGCCGTAGCGGCTGTTGAAGCGTGCAAGGGTCTGGGGAGTAAGAGCGATTTCGGGCACCATTACAAGCACGGATTTGTTCTCCGCGACGGCTCGGTCTATGGCTTTCAGATAAACAAGAGTTTTGCCGCTTCCGGTAACGCCGTAAAGAAGCGACACCGCGGCTTTACCGCTTCGCATAAGCTCGGAAATACCGTCGTACGCCTTCTGCTGCTCTTCGGTAAGCTCTATTTCGCGACGGTCCTCTTTTGAGGAGATTCGTTTTGGGGTACGCAGAACCTCCGTTTCAACGAAGTGTGCGACACCGTTTTTAACAAGCGCGGAAGCCACCGCGGGTGTAACGCCCGTGTAATAGCAGATTTCCTTTATGCTCGCCCTGCCCACATCGGTAAGCAGATCGATTACCGACTGCTGTTTTGAAGTTATCTTTACGCCTTCGGGAAATTCATCGTTGAGAGAGAGCATTCTGACGCTCGCGTCGGGAGTGTTGCGCACGGCATCCATATTGCAGAAAAGCAGACCTTTTTTTACGAGGTCGTCGGGAATTCTGCAATCAGGCGAAAGGGAGAGCGCTTTGAGAACGGCATCGCGTTTGACATAGCCGGGCTTTGACTCTATATAATCATAAACCTGCTTTTCATCACCATTCAGTTTCTCGGCCGCTTCACTGTTGCCCGACACCGTGTAGGACAGCACCATATGGTGGTTTATTCCCGCGGGAAGAATCGCCTTTGCGGCTTCAAAAAGAGTGCAGAAGGTGTGGTCTTTGAGGCGGGAAACCAGCTCGAGCATTTCATCGCTTAACAGAGGTTCCTTGTCCAGCACCTCCGTTATTTTTTTGAGACCCTTTCTGTTTTCACCGTCAAAGACGCTGAGGATTACGCCGAGATGCTTTTTGTTGCCTCTGCCGAAGGGAACGGTTACACGGGTGCCCGGAAGAGCCGCCGATTCCATATCGCCGGGGATTATGTAATCAAACGCCTTGTCAAAGCTGTATACGGCGCCCTGCACCGCTACGCCCGCGAGTTTCATCCGGTTCACCGTCCGCCCTTTCGTAAGTCTGTCAGATGTTTCTGATTTCCTCAGGTTCGACTATAACATAGTCGCCGTTGATAATTTCGTTGATTGCAATGCTGACGGGTTTTTCGGTGAGAATCTCGTGATTCTCCTCCGCTTCCTCCGAGATTGCCTTTGCCCTTTTTGCTGTAGCCGTAACAAGGGAGTAACGGCTGAGATGGTTTTTAAGCACTTTTCTGAGATCGGGATTATTCATTGTTTAACACCTCTTTGATTTTTTGCTTGTTTCTGTCCGTTCTGAGCGCTTCGGCACGGATTATTCCGACAACCTCGTCAACCGCCTTACGGACATCGTCGTTTATAACTATGTAGTCGTATTCGACACAGCGTTTTATTTCCTCCCTCGCGATTAGAAGCCTGCGAAGGATTGTTTCCTCGTCGTCGCTGCTCCTGCCTCGCAGACGGCTTTCGAGAACCGAAAGGGAGGGCGGGAGAATGAAGATGCTTACGCAGTCGGGATAGAGTTTTCTGATTTTTTCGGCGCCCTGCACCTCGATTTCGAGAATGACATTGTCGCCTCTCGCGAGCATCGCGTCAACGGGGGCTTTGGGAGTGCCGTAGAGATTTCCGCCGTATTCGGCGTATTCGAGAAAGGCGTCCTCCCCGAGTTTTCTCTCAAAATATCCGCGTTCGACGAAATAGTAGGATTTGCCGTTTATTTCGCCCTCGCGCATTTCTCTTGTGGTCAATGAAACGGAGACGTTGACATCCTCGTTTTCACTTTCGACATGGCGAAGCACCGTGTCTTTCCCTACTCCGGACGGACCGGAGAGGACTATAAGCAAACCTTTGTCAGACATCTTCTTCACCGTCCTCAATTTCATCTTCCTCTTCATTGAGACGGTTTGCAACCGTTTCGCTCTGAAGATAGGTTAAAATAACATGGTCGCTGTCGGTAATGATTACCGCCCTTGTGCGCCTGCCGTGGGTGGCGTCAATAAGCGTGCCCCTCTCCTTGCAGTCCTGAATAATGCGCTTGATCGGCGCCGATTCGGGGCTGACTATGGCAACAACACGATTAGCGTTTACAAGGTTGCCGAAACCGATGTTTATGAGTTTCATTCAATCACTCCGGTTATTCTATGTTCTGAATCTGTTCGCGGATTTTTTCAATTTCCGCCTTGATGTCAACAACTCTGCGCGCTATTTCGACATCCTGGCATTTTGAGCCGGTGGTGTTCGCCTCGCGGTTGAGTTCCTGAACAAGGAAATCCATTTTTTTGCCGATGGGCCCGTCGCTGTCCAGGAAGGAACGAAGCTGAGAAACATGGCTTCTGAGTCTTACTGTTTCCTCGGCTACGGCGATTTTGTCGGCAAATATCGCGGCTTCCGTTAAAATGCGCTGCTCATCAATGGAGGTGTCGCCCAGCAGTTCCTTAAGGCGGGCAACAAGTTTTTCGTTGTACTCCCTGACTGTTTCGGGCGAGCGTTCCTCAATGAACGACACACGGTCGAGAATGATGTCGAGCCGCTGTGACACGTCATCCTTGAGTTTTGCGCCTTCGCGTTCGCGCATAGCGGTAAAGTTTTCGAGCGCCGCGGCGGCAACCGCGCTGACCGCAGCCCATATTTTTTCCTCATCCGCTTCCTGCTTGCGGACAATGAACAGGTCCGGCACTCTCGAAAGGGATGAAACGGAAATGTCGTTTGGTATGGCGTAATCATCCGTCAGTTCCTTATACGCCTGAAGATAGCTTTTGAGAAGCGGATGATTGAGGGTTATGACGGTATCGGGTTCCTCGAGCGTTTCAATTGAAACGGAGCATTCGACCTTGCCGCGTGAAATCGTTCCCGAAAAAAAAGTTTTGAGTTTTTCCTCAAGGAAAGAATAACTGCGGGGAAGGCGCGTGCTGAACTCGAAGTAACGGTGGTTCACGCTTTTGACTTCGAGCGTGATGTTCATTCCGTCAACCGTCTGCTGTGAACGGCCGTAGCCGGTCATACTTCTGATCATCAATAAATCTCCAATTTAATTATTTGCAGTGGCAGCAGCTGCCCGTGAGAGCGTCGGGAATATCGCATACAAGAACTCCGTTTTCGGTTTCAAAGCCGAGCAAACTGAGAACGCTTATAACCTGCTCACCGAAATCTTCCGGCTTCGCGTAAGCCGTAAAAGCGCTGCGGTTGGCGCCGTAATTGAGAACGGACCTTATGAGTCCCTCAATTATGAAGGCGTCGTTCCCCGCGTAATCAACGCTCAATATATCGAGCCGGGCGCCCTGAAGTTTCGCGGTGCACGAAGCCGATATGTTTTCTCCGTCGGCTGTGTAGGAAAACTCGCCGTCCTTATTTATATCCCCCGGGACAAATCTTATCATTTTCTGCCACCTTGTTTTTCGGTTTTGATTCCTGCCTGGTTTTTAAGCTTGTCGATTTCCTGCTCGGTCAGATCTCTCCACTGCCCCTGAGGGAGCATACCGAGCTTAAGTGAGCCGATTGCCGTTCTTTTGAGACGGGCGACCTCCAGACCGAGTGACTCGCACATTTTGCGTATTTCGCGGTTTCTGCCCTCATAGAGAACAATCTCAAGAACCACACGGTTCTCTTCCTTGGTGACTATTCTCGCTTCGGCGGGCACGGTCATTCTGCCGTCAATCTCAATGCCTGTTGAAAAGGCGTCAATCATACTTTCGGTAACGGGCGGGCGAACGGTGACACGGTAGGTTTTTGAAATGCGGCGCGAAGGGTGCATCATCGCGTTTGCGAACTCACCGTCGTTTGTGAGAAGCAGAGCGCCTTCGGAGTTGCGGTCAAGCCTGCCAACGGGATAGACGCGCTCGGGTATGTCCTTCAACAGGTCAATGACGCATTTGCGCCCGAGTTCATCGTCCGTGGTTGTGACGAAGCCCCTCGGCTTGTGAAGAAGGATATAGCGCAGTGACTTTTCACGCACAACCTTTTTGCCCTTGACGGTGACAAGGTCGTGAACCGGGTCGACACTGTCGCCAACCTTCGCTTTTCTGCCGTTGACTTTAACCTCGCCGTTTTCAATCATTTCCTCCGCCTTGCGGCGTGACGCCACTCCCGCTTCGGAGAGAAACTTCTGTAATCTGACCTTGTTGACAGGCATCAGTTTTTGTCGATGAATTCATCAACCGCGTCGTTGATGACGGTTTCGCTGTCGTCGTCCTTGTGGGTGAGCTTTGTGATGACTTCGCTCGCCTTGTCAACAACATCGGGAATCATGCCGATTGCTCTTTCAACCGAGCCCTCAGCGGCGTTGAGATATCTGATTGTGACGCTGCCGTCATTGATGACGAGGAATGCTACGGGGCTGATTGTTATGCCGGCTCCGCCGCCGCCGCCGAAAAGTTCGTTGGAGGTTTTCTTTGAGGGGAAGTCCGAGCCGCCTGTGGCGAAGCCGTAGGAGACCTTTGAAACGGGGATTACCTGAAGTTTGTCGTTGATAACGATGGGATCGCCTACTATGGCGCTGACATCAACGAGATCCTTGATTTTTTCGATTGAGTTGCCGAGAAGGCCTGATGCTGACTGTTCTTTCATTTTGTTTTCACCTTTCTGAATTGAATTATTTTTTATTGCTCTGTTTCAGTTGCCTTTTTGGCTTTACTGCCCTTGAGCAATTTGATAACAACTTTGAACAACAACTGGAACCCCACGATTATAAGCGCGTTTATGAATCTGCGGGGAACAACGGATATTTTGGTATGAAGCCGTACGCTGTTTGTGCCGTTGATATAATCGGGGAAGATTTCGCATTTCTGCTTTTTCACCCTCATATGCGTTGTGATATAGCCGAGCGAAGGATATATCGCCGCGGATACTTTGCCGAATTTCACAGCCGTTTCGGCGGGATCGCCTCCGCTGACCGACACGGAAATGAACAGATTGTCGATTATAAACGACATAAGAATCCGTCTGAACATTCCCTTGAGGGCTGCGGCGAGATTGTCAAGCAGTTCTATGAAACCGCTTATGCCGTTGTTGCGGTAGAAGCGCACAAGAATATTCGGCTTGCCTGACGGCTCCTTGACGGTTTCGTCCTTCGGCTTTTCTTCCTTAGGTTTCTTTTTCTTCTTTTTGCGTTTTTTCTTTTTCTTCTCTTTTTTCGGAATCAGGTGGATTTTTATGAAGAGCCACTGCAAATCCAGCGTTACACCGTCCTCCGAATGAACGATAACCGAAACCTTTATTGAAAGAAGCAAAACAATAAAAGCGATTACCGCCGCGATGATTATCAATACTTTCAATGCATTACTCCTCTCCTTCCTTCTCCGCGGACAGAATCTCCTCTTCGAGGGCGCTGTCCTCGGAAATGTTTATTTTAAGCTGTTCGCCCCTGGTTGAATCGATTTCGGTCTCCTCGCCGTCGTCGTTCTCCGGTCTGTCGGGAAGTTCGGGAAGTTCCGACAACGATTCAAGGCAGAAGCACCTGAGAAAGTCGGGGGTTGTTCCGTAGAGCAGCGGTTTGCCGGGTAGTTCAAGTCTGCCCTTCTCCTCAAGCAGACCGCGCTGGCAGAGTGTTGATATAACACCTGTGCAGTCAACGCCCCTTATCTGCTCGATATACGCCTTGGTAACGGGCTGGTTGTAAGCCACAACCGCGAGCACCTCGAAAGCCGCGTTTGAAAGAGGTGTGTTCTTTTTCTTTTCAAGAACAGCTCTGACCTGCGAAGCGTATTCAACGCGCGAGCAAAGCTGATAGCGGCTGCCGAGCTTTAAAAGGCAGATTCCGCTCTCGCGCTTGTTGAGTTCGTCGGCGAGGTCGCTGAGAAGAGAGGAAACCGTCTTGTTGTCAATGTCGAGCGCTTCGGCTATTCTTACCGCCTCAACCGGCTCACCTGAAGCAAACAGTATTGCCTCACACGCAGAGCGCATTTGTTTATTCGTCAATTTCCAGTTCCTCCCCTCTGCCCTTCATAAGAATAATTTGGGCGTTTTCGCCTTCGCCTTCAATATAAATTCTCTTCGCCTTCGCCATGGCGAGAAGGGCGAGGAATGTGGCTACCATTTCGGAGCGCGATTCGGATTTTTCAAAAAACGACAGGAATTTCTGCTTAGCTCCGCCTTTGAATTTTCCGACTATGCTTTCTATTCTTGAGGCGACGGAGACGATTTTATGGGCGACTATGCCCGAAAACGCCTCAATCGGAGGGGGCAGTTTTCTTTTGCCCTTACCGACCGCTTCAAGATACGCCTTGTAAATCTTTACCGGCTCGTGAATTCTTGTGTATGTCATATCCGCTTCGATTTCCTCGGGCGGACGGTAATAATAATCAAATCCGTTTGCCTGTTTCGCGAGTTTGCCGGCTATCAGCTTGCAGTCCTGATATTCGGTGAGTTCCCCTCTGAGTTCCTCAACAAGCTGTTCCGCCTCCTCATGAACGGGAAGAAGCGACACAGTTTTGATATAGACGAGTCGCGCCGCCATTTCAAGGAACTCGCTGGCAATATCGAGATTCTCCTGCTGCATAAGCCGCACATAATCAAGATACTGTTCAATAAGTTCGAGAATGGGAACATCGTTTATGCTGACCTTCTTTTTGCTGATGAGGTGCAGCAGAAGTTCCATCGGACCCTCAAACACTTCAATTTTGTATGATAACTGTTCCAAAATAACCTCCGGGAAACATTGGGTTTTCAACCGACCGCCTTAAACGGCAATCTTGAAACATAGTCTATGGCATTCATAAGCAATCCGCTTAAAAACCTTAGCGGTATATCCAAAACACCAATCATAAGTAAAACGAAAACACCGATTATTATGTAGCGCTCATATTTCATAATGCTGAAATAATACTTTTTCGGGATAAAAAATGAGGCAATTCTTGAACCGTCCAAAGGCGGTATAGGTAAAAGATTAAACACAACCTGAATTACATTTATGTAAGCAGCGTAATAGAAAAACAGTGCAGCAGCATGAAGCACATCAGATTCCGCATATTTAAAAAATGCCGCATCAGCAAAATTTCTTAAAAGCATAAAAATATTCGCCATAATGAGATTTGAAAAAGGACCGGCGGCTGCGGTAAGAATCATACCCGATTTAGGATTTTTGAAATTTCTGGGATTTACCTGCACGGGTTTGGCGTAACCGAAGCCGACAAGCAATATCATTGCGGCTCCGAGCCAGTCCACATGTGCAATAGGATTAAGCGTCAACCTGCCCTGCAGTCTCGGTGTTTCATCGCCGAGTTTTGTGGCGACAAGCGCATGGGCGTATTCGTGAATCGGCATAGAACAAAAGACAATAAATATGCTGGTAAGTATTCCGGTAATAATTTGAAGCGGATCACCGCTGCGAATCAGGGTTAATAACATTTAATCACCTCGGTAAACTGCCGTGACCGTTCGCGGCAGATTGTTGAAATCCTTATGAGTCATAATATCGGAGCACGCGCCCGAAAGAATCTTTTTTATTTCATCCGGCTGATCCTCACCGCATTCGAGGGCGATTAATCCTCCTATACACAGAGAGGAAAGCCATTTTTCATTTATAATTCTGTAAAACTCAAGTCCGTCTTTTCCGCCGTCTAGAGCCGTTACGGGCTCACGACCGACTTCTTTTTGCAAAAAGGGTATTTCGGCGCTCGCTATATACGGCGGGTTTGAAACAATGACATCAAGGGTGTCAATTCCGAAATGAGCGGCTCCCTGTTCTATGCCGCCGCATACAAGGCGCACATTCGGAAGATTGAGTTTTGCGGCGTTCTTTTCAAGATAGGAAAACGCTTCCGGTGATTTTTCTATAAGTATGACCTCGGCGTTTTTGTTGTGAAGCGCCAGGGTAAGGCCTATGCATCCCGTTCCTGCGCAGAGGTCGGCGATTACGGGTTTTTCTAAACCGCGGATATATTCATTAACCTCATCAACAAGCATTTCGGTCTCGGGTCTCGGGCAGAGCACGCCCTCACCTACCGAAAAAGGAATATCGCAGAAGTACCATTCGCCGAGTATATACTGAAGAGGTCTTCCGCCCGCTCGTTCGGAAATGAGTTTTTCAAACTCCCCGGCGGTTTCATCACTTAAACATTCAATGCGCTCTGTTATCTGCGCCTTTTTTGTGATACCGCTTATGTGTTCGAAAATCAATCGGGCGTCATAGCCCGCGTTCTCAACTCCCGCGTTTTCGAGAGCTGCGGCTGCCTGAGTTAAAAGCTGATTAATCCTGCGCATCGGGCTGAGGTGCTTCTTCCGGGTTTTCCGCAGATTGCGTTTCCGCTTCGGCTTCGGATTGTTCTTCGGGTTCTCCGCCGGGCTGTTCCTCGGGAGTCTCCTCTTCTTCGGGAACACCGTTCAGCGCCGCCTTGAGAGCCGCTATGCCGACTTCTATGATATCGTCTGTCGGCTCGGCTGTTGTGATTCTCTGCATCCACAGACCGGGGGCGGAAAGAATTCTTGTGCACTTGTTGGGATATTTGCCCGCGAGCTGAATGAACTCAAAACCGACACCGAGAATTACGGGAAGTATGAGAAGTTTTATGAGCATCCATTTCCAGGTGACTCCTGTTATATCCTTTGGCAAAACTATTGCGAAAAGGGAGGATATCAGAATGCTTATTATCAGCGAAAGGAAAATGAAACTCGTGCCGCAGCGGGGATGGAATCTTTTTTGCTTCCTGACATTTTCAACCGTCAGTTCAAGCCCCGCCTCAAAGCAGAAGATCGATTTGTGCTCGGCGCCGTGATACATATAGACTCTGTGTATTTCCTTCATCTTCGACACGACAACCATATAGATAACGAAAATGATTATTCTTATAACTCCCTCGAACAGCGCGCGGAAATTTTTAAGCGAGCCGTCAAAGAGTTTGTCATTTACAAGCGAGAAGAGTTTGGCGGGAGCGTACATAAACAGGAGAAACGCGAGGGCGAAACTGAGAACGAGAGAGATAACTCCGATAGCCGCCATCATCTTTTTGCCGAAGTGGTCGCTTATCCACCTGTCAAGTTTGGAGTCGCCCTCCCCGGCGGTCATATCATCCATACTCGTTTTTTCGGCGGACTCCATAAGGCAGCCGTAACCGAAAATCATTGACTCAATAAACGACACAACGCCGCGCACAATCGGGATGTTCAGGAATTTGTATTTTTTGCGCACGGAGACGAAATCCTTCATCTGCGTTTCGATTGAGCCGTCGGGAAGGCGAAGGGACATAGCCGTGCCCTCGGGACCGCGCATCATAATTCCTTCCATAAGCGCCTGACCGCCTACGGCGACATATTTCTTTTTTTCTTCTTTATTGCTGCTCACTTATCGCTACCTCTTCTTCGGGAATTTCATCAACCGGGAGGGTCAGCGTAACCGTTGTGCCCTCGCCGAGAATACTGTCAATTGTAAAGTCGCCCTTGTGGAGTTTCATAATTTCATCCACAACCGCGAGACCTATGCCCGAGCCCCTGACCGTCGAATCCGCCTTGAAGAACTTTTCCTTTACCTTCGGGAGATCGTCGGGCGCTATTCCCTTGCCGTTGTCGGTGAAAATAATTCTCAGGGTTTTCGGGCGTTCGAGTTCCGCCTTGACGGTTATTCTGCCGCCCTGATGAGTATATTTTATGGCATTGTCGAGAATGTTGACAAACACCTGTTTTATTCTTGAAGCGTCGGCGTCAGCCGGAACGGGAACGGGAGGAACATTATAGGATATTTCGATTCCTTCCCTCGCCGCTCTTTCGCGGAAGGCGAACACCGTTTCGTCAAGTTCCGCGAGAACATCTATTTTTTCAATGTTCAGGCTCATTCTGCCGTTGGACATTCTTGAGAAATCGAGGAGCTCCTCGACCATTTCGTTGAGGCGTCCCGTTTCATCGAGAATGACCTCCATCCCCCTCTTGCTTGTGGCGGGATCCGTTTCGCCTATCTGAATGAGTGTTTCACCCCAGCCCTTGATGGCGGTGAGAGGAGTTCTCAGTTCGTGTGAGACGGTTGAGATAAAATCATTTTTCATTTTATCGGCGGATTCAAGCTCGGTTGCCATATCGTTTATTTTTTCACAGAGCATACCGATTTCGTCGTCGTCGTTATACTGCTCGACTCTCGCGTCGAGGTCGCCGCCCGCTATTCTTTCGGCTATTGAACAGACATTGCGCACGGGGCGGACGATTGTTTTGACATAGAACCTCGATGAAACGAAAATAATCAGCGCGAGGAAAGCGAGAGAAACAACAGCGGTAATAATGATAATGCTGATAATCTGGGAATCGATGTATTTTAGAGAAATCATAAAGCGGACCGCTCCGGCTACTCCGCTGCCCGAGGAGATAAGAGTTGTTTCGGACATAATACGCTCGCCCGTTGAGGTGCGCCCCGTCCAGATTGCTCTGCCGCTGTCGGACCTGAGCGCCTCGTTGTAATCGGGCATATCGGACTGCTCAATTTCAAAGCCGCTTGAAGAGAGGATAACCTTGCCTTCCGAATCTATAACCCACGCCTCCATTATGTCGGAGCCGGTGAAATTTTCAATAAACTCTCTGCCGCCCTGGGCGAAGTTTTCGGACGAGTCGTTGCCGTAAAGTGAGAAGTAAGATGAGAGCAGGTCGCTGGCGTTGGTGTTGAGCGTGGTTTCGACAGTGCGGTAATATGAACGCGAAATAATTACGACAAGGAGAGCGGAGACAATGAATATAACAATACTGATTATGGAAATAACTTCAAAAAACCATTTTCGGGATATGCCTGTCATACGCTCACCTGCCTTTCGCTTTTAATGATTAAAAGATTACACTACCCACTTGTAGCCGATGCCCCAGATTGTGATGAGGTTTTTCGGGTTTGAGGGTTCGTCCTCGATTTTTATGCGCAGACGCCTTATGTTGACATCGACGATTTTTTCCTCGCCGAAGTATTCGCTGCCCCAGACGCAGTTGAGAATATCGGTTCTGCTCAGCGCGGCGCCGGGATTGGTGAAGAAGTATTCCATCATCTGGAACTCAACCTGAGTAAGTTCAATAAACCTGCCGCGTTTTGAAAGGGTGCGGTTGCGGAGGTTCAGTTTGAAATCACCGAGTTCGATTATGCTCGCCGACTCGCCCGTGCTGACCGCGGGCACAAGCATTGACACCCTGCGGTAAACAGCGTCAACTCTCGCAACTAATTCGGAGAGAGAAAATGGTTTTGTAATATAGTCGTCGGCGCCCATCATGAGACCCGAAACCTTATCCATCTCCTGAGTTCTCGCGGTGAGAAGGATTATGCCTATATTATTGCTTTTCGCGCGAAGCTGCTTGCAGACTTCAAGCCCGTCAACATTGGGCATCATTATATCGAGCACAGCCACATCAAAATCGCCGTTGTTCAAATCGTAAAGTTCGAGCGCCTGGGCGCCGTCGCACGCCTCGACAACATCATATCCGCTTCTGCGCAGGTTGATTACGACAAATTCTCTTATGGCCTGTTCATCTTCGGCTACAAGTACTTTTTTCATTCTCATTCACTCTTTTCTCAATATGTAAACTGCTCAAAATATTCCTTGACGGATTCGCCTGTTATTCCGTTTGCCTCACCGTCCGGAGAAACAAACGCGCAGACTCTGTAATTCTCGTTTTCGCTGAGTATTGTGTAACTGCCGGCGTTTTCCTCGTTCCAGTTTTCGTTGTCGATAATCAGAAGCGAAAACATATCCTTGTAAACTCCGTCGCCGTTGACATCCGCGCGGAAAATCCAGCATTTGTCGGTTTGGGCGGTAACGGCGGCTTTTTCGAGATCGGATTCGGTTAGGTAAAAGATATATCCGCCGGTGGTGTTAATAAGGGAGCAGACGGATGTTTCCAGCCCGATGCCGTCATCCGAGATGTTTTTCCATTCTGTAAGATAGAGCGGTATATAGGAATCAATCGATTCGGGACCCGCTTCGACTTCGCTTATCACCGACTGGGTGGGAATATCAATAAGACCGTCGCCGTTTATATCCATGCTGGGTATCGGCTCGTAGCGCAGTGTGGCGGAGTTGGTAAATGTTTCGGGATCCACAAACGGGTCAACAAGATTTGCCGTTGAATTGTCCCACGATATGACTTCGGTTATCATCATACGCTCGCCCTTGAGAGCGTCAACATAAAAACGCATCGGGGATTCCGCCGAGGTCTTTTCGCCTTTAACCGAGACATAACTGCTTATGTTGCCGTCGAGCGTCACATTGCCCGCGGGATTCATTTTGCCACCCGAGCATTTGTAAAGCGCCGCGGAATTGAGGTTGCCCGTATTATTTGAAATCTGGCTTATGAGCAGAACTTCCGTTTCGCCGTCGCCGTCAATGTCGGCGCTGCTCATAAGGGAATAGGACTCGTTCATTATTTCGTGGTAGCTGAGTCTGTCGGAGTTCTGGCGGTAGATTGAAAGGATCCTGCCGGACGAGGTACCGACACGCCAGCCGGCGAAAACTTCCTGAATGCCGTCGGAGTCAAGATCAATGAAACTTATGCTTCCGACCGAGGTTCCCGACCCGGTAAAATCGGAGACGCTTTTCCATTCGCCGCCTATTTTTTTGAGAATGTTCAGTCTGACCGTTTCCTGACCGTTTTTGAGTTTGTAGAAAATGAAAGCTTCCTCCTCGCCGTCGGAATCGACATCCTCGACAACAACCGCGGATTTGTAGTCACCGTTAATCGGCGTGCAGAACACAGTGTTGTCGCCCGCGGAGGTTTCAAACGCGGCAATCAGTTTTTCGTCCGTATTTGAGAAAACGGGAGGCTGCATAAGCAAATCCATTGACCTGATGGGTGTAAAACTGCACGAGCAGAGCGCGAAGCACAAAACGAGCATTATCGCAACAGCTGTTATCGCTTTTTTCAACGGATTCACCTTCTTTCCCTATTATCCGTGTTATTATATCACAGAAAATATGAATATTCAATATATATTATATAAAATATTTATTATAAAAAGAAGCCCGCGGAGCGAAACGCTCAACGGGCTTTGAATTGTATTAGATTGTCAGTTTTATTTGAGATTAACGGTATATGTGCCGTAAACCCAGCAGTCATCCGAGCCGGGCACCGTAACTGTCAGCGGCACTTCGGTCGTTTCTCTGTCTGTGTTCGCGACATCCGCCGAAACGGCAATATCTTTTTCACCGATTGAAGCGAGGGACGCTTCAGGACCTACAACGGTTACTGTAATGCTGTCCTGCGCAAAATTGTTTTCCTCCCCGCCTTCTTCAGAAGCGGCGCCTGCGGAAGATACAGGCACGGTGATGGTTTTTGAAGCCATATTGGCGGCGTCAACAGTGACTGTAAAATCAGTAACTCCGTCCTCTATCAGAACGGATGAATCGGACTCAAAGACAAACGAGAATGTGTTTTTGCCGGGGGCGATTTCGGAATAATCGATTGTTCCCACATTCATAACGCCCTTCTTGAACGCCTGGCTGTTTTCGGAGACACCGAACAGCGCGCTTGAAGGCGATACGGTGAACTGCAGGGGCGAGGCGATATAATCGGCGGGTGAATTTATAAAGTTTACAGAGGTTGTGAGAGTCGCTTTTCTGTAAACGGGCACTGTCATTTTGATATTGTCAAGATAGCTTATATACTTCGGCTCGTTTTCGGATGAACTCAGAGTGCCGAGCGTACAGGTGAAGGTTTCCGTTTCGGTTATCGGTTCCTCGAGAGCGACCGTGGCTGTGATGCCTATGATTTTATCCACTTCGGTTTCGGGGCCGCTCACCTGTACGGTGGATGCGGAAAGCCTTCTGTCGCCCGCGTAGTACCCGTCGGGAACGACTTCGGTGCTTGTGTAAAGCTGGTCGTCAACCTGGAATTCCCTAGTGACCGGCACATCGAAAAAAGCGTCAATGGTCCTGAGGGAAATCGATATGATTTCAAAATCGAGTCTTGAATTGTTTGTTGCGACAACCTGGAGGGTATAGTTGCCGGGCGAACTGACATTGTTTGTGTTCGCCTCAACGCTTATATCCTCGGCTTTGAGTGCCTTGGGAGATACATTGTATCTTTTACCCTTGACCGTCACGTCAACCGTGTAGTCCTCATCGATAAACGAAGTCAATCCGTAGGTTTTCATAACCTCGGATACCTCTATTTTAACGGGAATATCCTCAACCACGCGCTCGTCCTCGGGCGAGAAAATGACCGCGACGGCAAGCCAAATAATAAACGCGAGAAGCACGGAAAACAGGGCGAGAATCTTGTTGTTGTAAAAGATTCTGTTAAATATACTCTTCTTTTTCATCATTTGTTCCTCTTGAAGACTTCGGCGAATTTATTTTTCGCTTTCTTGATATATTTTACGGGAGCGGGAGATGTATCGGAGTCTTCTTTGTCGATATCAAAATAATCAAAAAGGCGGGTTCTCAGGGATGCCTCGTCAAAATCGCGTTCAATCGAACCGTTGCTGCATATTGAAATGGTTCCCGTCTCTTCCGAGGTGATTACGGCTACGGCGTCGCTCTGCTCGGTGACCCCTATGGCGGCTCTGTGGCGCATTCCGAGGTCACTGGGCAGGTCGCTGTTGTGAGTAAGCGGAAGAACGCAGCCCGCGGCGTAAATACGGGCATCGCGCACGATTACAGCCCCGTCGTGAAGCGGAGCGTTCGGGAAGAAAATATTGCCAACAAGTTCGTGTGTTATTGCGGAGTCCGTGATGTGACCCGTTTCGATGATATCACCCAGAAGAGTCTTTCTTTCCATTATTATTATCGAACCGGTTTTTGAGTCGCTCATTCGCTGGCACGCCTTTGCGATTTCGATAATCGCCATACGGAGTTCGCTGCCTTTTTCCTCGTCAAGAGCGTGCTTGAAAATCGGCAGACCTCCCCTGCCCATATGCTCTATGGCGCTTCTGATTTCCGGCTGGAAAAGCACTATCAGAAGTATGAGCACGTCGGAAAGAAGACGGCTGAATAGGAAGGACGAGGCTCGCATATCGGTAACATTGACTATGAAATAGACAACTGCCACAATCGCGAGACCCTTCGCCAACTGAAAAGCCCTTGTTTCACGGATAAGCTTTACGGCGTGATAAATAATAAACGAAACAAAGAGAATATCGATAAGATCAATAAAACTGAACGATGAAATTACCGAACCCATCTGTTCGAATATCGTGATTATATTTTCAATAAGACTCATAAAAATCTTCCTTTTGAGGTTGCTGATGTTCTGAATTATTATTATACCACAAATAATATTACGGCGCAATTAAAAATTTATGTATTTTCAATTAAAACCACGGCGTGAGCCGCAATTCCCTCACCCGAACCGGTAAAACCGAGCCCCTCCTCGGTTGTCGCCTTGACGCTGACAAGCGAGATATCAAGCCCGCACACTCGGGCGATATTCGCCCTCATCGTGTCAATAAACGGTCTGAGTTTCGGCGCCTGACAGATGACTGTGCAGTCGATATTGACCGGCTTAAAACCGTTTGTTTTAAGGTGATTTACGGTTTTTCCGAGCAGAACCATACTGTCCGCGTCCCTGTATTTTTCGTCCGAGTCGGGAAAAAGCAGGCCGATATCGCCGAGAGCCGCCGCGCCGAGCAGAGCATCGCACACGGCGTGCAGAAGCACATCGGCATCCGAATGGCCGAGAAGCCCCTTTTCATATTCGATTTTAACTCCGCCGAGAATAAGTTCACGCCCTTCATCAAGGCGGTGAACATCATATCCGTGACCTACGCGCATTCGCGTTCCCCCTTTTTACAAGGATTTAACTGCGTTTTCGAGTTCTTTTTTTGTTGTTATGCAGTTGAGTATTTCAACCATTTGATTTACGGGCATCCTTGACGGCAGCCCGTAAAAAGCGAGCAGTTTTTTGCGCTTTTCGGCGCTGTCTTTTCCACCCGAAAGGCCGAGACTGTATAAGTCGATTTTTTTAATATCATCAGCGTGGTTTTCGCATTTTTCGCCGAGCACACCGGCATCGGCAAGCGCCTTTGTTATTACTTCCTCGGTCATTCCCTCAACGCCGAGAATACCCTCCTTTGAGGGCTTTGTTTTGCGTTTTTCCTTGCCGGAAATTTCGGGAACATATGCGTTTACGATGTATTTTTTATCCACGGCGGAACCGATGAAATTGCGGATTAAAAAGCCCGCGGAATCACTGTCCGTAAGCACCACAAGCCCCTTTGTTTCGGCAAGTTTCGCGAGCAATTTGCGGCGCTCTTTATCCTTGAAAATTCCGAAGCCGTCCGTTGTTATAATCGGCGCGTCAACGAACCGGGAAAGCTTGTTTTTATCGTATATGCCTTCAACAATAATAACCCTGTCAATCTTTATCATCGGCGGCCTTCCCCTTCCGCCAGGGCAAGTTTCGCGAGGGTCTGTTCGAGCACGAGAACCTTGTCAACATCGCTGCCTTTTAAAAGAGCGTCCGCTTCGGCGAGGATATCGAGGCATTTATAAATCGCTGCGAGAGACAGCCCTTTTGAGTCGCGCATAGCGTTTCTCAGACGGAATTCCTTTTTCTTGTAGTCATAATATTCGGCAACCTTTGTTTCCTGAAAGCCGGAGATTACAGCCGCCTTCGCGCGGTAAATATCCATATATGAGGATATGAACGCGCCGAGCAACATAATCGGGTCCTCTCTCTGCTCGATAACCGCGGAGAGTTTTTTCATAGCCGTTTCAAAATTGCCCGAATGCAGCGCCCGCATGATATCGAACGCCTTCGCCTCCAATGATTTTGAACAGACAGCGTCAATATCCGCCCTCGCTATACTCCTGCCGGAGGCGTAAGCGCAGAGTTTTTCTATCTCGTTATGGAGAGTATTGAGGTCGCTGCCGACACATTCAATAAGATATCTCGCCGCGCCGTTATCAAAGGGTACATTGCGCTTTTTCGCGGCGTTTTCAAGGGTTTTGACAATATCGGCGGGCTCTTTTTCGGTGAGGTTAACGGCGAGCCCGTGCTCCTCAAACAGTGAAATAATGTTTTTCCATTTTGAGGGCGTGACATTCACCGTCTGCATATAAAAAACCAAAGCGCAGGTTTCGGGAACATCGGCGACCATTTCCTCAAGCATCTTCATTTCATCGCCGTCGAGTGCGTCAAGCTGCATATCCGTAACCACAACGCAGGTTGAGTCACTCATCATCGGGAACGCCTCGACGCACTCATAGACCTCACCGAGGGTTGATTCCTTGCCGTCGATTCTGTGAAGGTTGAATTCGGCGAAACTGTCATCAACGGTCATTTTGACAATCTTATCGACATAGACCTTTTTGAGATAGTCCTCGGTGCCGTAGATGAGATATGCGCCGAGAGGAGATTTTTTAAGTTTTTCTTTGAGTGCCGCTTCATTTGATACAGCCATATAATCACCCGGTTATTCTCTGTATAACTTGTATTCTCCGTCTGAGGCAACGCTTATTGTGACATTACCCTGACCCGCGGTCGCAACGCAGAGTACTCCGTTACCGTTCAGTTCGTTCTGTATTGAAACGGCGGTTTCGTCATCCGACAAAATCACCGCATTATAATCATTGTAATAATATGTATCATCGCCGGATTGAGTAATAAGAAAATCGGATTTTTCACCTTGCGGAAGGTTGCCGAAATCCGTCAGAACGGTTCTTCCGTAAACATTTAAAAGAGCGTAGCAGCCGTCCGCGGAATTTACGCAGGTAACTTTGATTCCGTCGCAGAGCTGCATAACGAACTTTTCGCCGAATGTTACGGAATCGCTTTCTTCGGGCAGAAGATAATCCCATTTTGATGCGCCGCTGCAGGCGAGCACATCGGGAGGATAAAACGCGATAATATCCCCGGCGCAGCCCGAAACGGCTTTTGTATTGCGGGGAATGACAATAAGATTGAGGTTTTCGATATGCCTGTCCTCAAGTTCGCCGCAGATTACCGAAGAAGATTTGTAATCCTCCTCACCGCAGCCGACAAGCGCGGAGTATCCGTTTTCAGTAATCAGCACTGCGGGAGCTTTGCCGTTGTCAATAACTGTTATTTCCGCAATATCGGCGTAAAACGCGTAGGATATGACAATCATCGAAACAAAGGTGGCAAGCAGCAGAGCGGATGTGACTCTCACGGTTTTTGAGCCGAGATATCTGAAATAAAGCGCCACGCAAATTATAAGGAACGCTCCGCCGAGCCATATATATGCGAGATTCTCGCGCGGATAAAAAGTGAGGAAACGGATTTTCGAAAGTTTTTCAACAACGACACAGACGTATTTCGATGTGAGCGAGCACACCAGAGCCGACGGATATTTAAGCAGACCGAGCGGCGTAAAGAGCGAGAACAGTGCCGCAGCGCCGGCGGAAATCATACACACCGAAACGGCGGGAATGATAAGCAGATTGCCGAGAAACGACATAAGATTTACCTGACCGAAGCAGACAATGCTCACGGGCAGAGTGAACGCGCAGGCGCAGAGCGTTGTAAGAAGAATAATTGAAATATATTTTACGGGTTTTGAGACAAATTTCTTTTTGCCCTCGAGTTTTTCATCGATATAAGCGCTCAAACGGGGCATAAAAAGTATAAGCCCGAGGGTTGACAGAAACGAGAGCAGGAAGCCGACATCGCAGGCGGAAAATGGATTTACGGCAAGTATGATTATTGCCGCTATACCCAATGAATTTACACTGTCTCCCCTTCTGAAAAGAGCCGTTCCCGCGAGCAGAACAAGCATCATTATTCCCGCCCTGAGCACGGAATAGGTAAAGCCCGTGAGTGCCATATAGCCGACGATGAACAACGATGAAACAACAGCGGAAACGCGCTTGTCAAGCCCGATTCTCCCGAAAAGTTTAAAGATAAAAAGCGCCCAGATTGAAAGGTGCAGACCGGACACGCAGATTATGTGCGAAATGCCCGCGCCGTTGAACTTCGCCTTTAAGGATGACGGGAACCTTGCCGCTTTGCCGAAGAGCAGTCCGCAGGCAATCTCACCGTAATCGCCGGGAATGAGCGCACGGATGTTGCCGGCAACTCTTTCACGCAGAACAATGAACTTATTAATTAGCGGCTTCTGGTTTTCGGGAATGCGCGATACGGCTATTGATTCGTTCGTGTATTCAGCGGGGTAAGCACCGATAAGGTTTTCCGAGGAATTGATTTTGAACACGCCGGAACCGCCGTTTTGTTTTGTGTAAACGGTGAACACTCCCCGAACCCTGTCGTATGGCCCGGCATCGAGTTTTTCGCGAAATGAAAAGCGCACTTTGTAACTGCATTTTGTGCCGTTTATGCCGTCAATTTCAGCGTTATAGTACCATCTGCCGTAATCTGTTTCGCCGCCGTCCTCAAGCACGGCGGAAATGTCGTAACTGCCGCCGTCAAGAGACAGGGCCGGCTGATAAAAAATATGGTAATTGAACGCGAACAGCGCGCAGGAAAGCACGCCCGCGAACATGGCGAGGGGCAGGACCTTCTGCCTTCTCGTTTTGGGAATAATCAGGAACGCAACCAGTGCCGCGACCATAACAAGAGCCGCGGGCAGACACGCCGCAATACCGGTACAGCACAGCACCAGCAGAACAAAAAACATTGTGAAGCCCGCAACTGCAAACGGACGCGGCATAGGTTTCACCCCGGAAAATTATTTGAAGAAAAGAGGAAGTTCCTGAAGGAATACAATATCGTCTCTCTTTGAGGCGTCGCCCTCAGCGAGAACCGCGCATTTGGCTACCACATCGCAGTCAAAGCGGCTTACCAGTTCCTCAACCGCTTTTAACGACTCGCCCGTGCTTATGACATCGTCAACAATAACAATCTTTTTGCCTCTTATCTGCTCGCCCTCGGAGCCGTCGAGAATAAGCGTCTGCACGGCGTTGGTGGTGATTGAGCGCACCTCGACTTTAACGGGATTTTTCATATAGAGTTTTTCTCTTTTGCGGGCGACAAAATACTTTTTGCCGGACTGCCTTGACATTTCATAGGCGAGCGGAATGCTTTTTGCCTCGGGAGTTACGATATAATCAAAGTCGGGGCATCTTTTAAGCAGTTCTTCCGCCGCGCGGATTGTGAGTTCGACATCGCCGAAAATGATGAAACCGGCAATATCAAGTTTTTCGTTTAACGGGCAGAGAACGAGGTCTCTTTCCAGACCGGCTATGTTGATTCTGTATGTATCAGCCATTATTTACCCTCCTTACGCTTCTCTGCCGAGTTTGCGGCCGCCTACAAGGTGGAAATGGAGGTGTTTTACGGTCTGACCCGCGTTTTCGCCGGCGTTGGTAACAACGCGGAAGCCGTCGGCGAGATTGAGCGAAACAGCGAGCTTTGCCGCGACCTCAAATATGTGCGCCACAACGGCGCTGTTGCTCTCATCAATATCGAACGCGGAGGAGATGTGCTGCTTGGGAACTATGAGAACATGCACGGGAGCCTGGGGCTCAAGGTCATAAAATGCGACTACACTCTCATCCTCATAGACCTTGTTTGAAGGGATTTCTCCGTTTGCTATTTTGCAGAAAATACAATCCATGGTTATTCTCCTAATTTAATCATATTCGCGACAATGTCCTTTACGGCATCCATCGCCGACTGAATGTTTGAAATATCCTTTGTGCCCGCCATCGCGCTGTCGGGCTTTCCGCCGCCGGAACCGCCCGCGAGTTTCGCGACTTCTCTGACAATATTGCCGGCGTGCGCGCCCTTCTTCACCGCTTCGGCGCCGCAGCCGCACACGAAGTTGGCGCCTGTTTTTTCGGCGTTTACGCAGGAGATGACGGCTACACAGAGCGGGTCGTTTCTGAAGTTGTCGCTCATTGAGCGCAGTTCGTCGGGACGAAGGCCCTCAACTTCTGCCGTGATGAGTTTTACGCCGTTTACATCGACGGCGCCGCTCATAAGATCGCCCGATTTAATTGATGAAATCTCGGCTCTCAGGTCGGCTATTTCCTTATCCTTCGCCTTGAGTTCCGCCATAACTGCCGAAGCCCTGTTTTCGAGGTCGGAGATGTTCGCCGTTTTGAGAGAGGCGGCTACATTCTTTATAAGCGCGGTGTCGGAAGCTATGTAATCAAGCACACCGAAACCGGTTATGCCCGTTATTCTGCGCACGCCCGCCGCGACACTTGACTCGGAAATAATCTTAAAAAGTCCGAGTTCACCCGTGGAGGAAACATGGGTGCCGCCGCAGAGTTCTGTTGAGAAATCACCTGCTTTTACAACTCTTACGACATCGCCGTATTTTTCACTGAACAGTGCCATTGCGCCCGCCTTTTTCGCCTCTTCAATGGGCATTTCGGCTACCGTTACGGGGACAGACGAAAGGATTATCTCGTTGACTCTTCTCTCAACCTTTTCAACCTCCTCGGGTGTGAGGGCGGAGAAATGAGTAAAGTCAAAGCGGACTTCATCGCAGTTTACAAGCTGACCCGCCTGCTCAACGTGGGTGCCGAGCACCTCGCGCAGAGCCGCCTGAAGAAGGTGGGCGGCGGTATGGTTGCGGGCTGTTGATTTACGCTTGCAGACATCGATTGAAGCCGTTACCTTGTCGCCGACGCTGAGCATATCGCCCGATACAAGTCTGCCTGTATGAAGCACGACTCCGCCGGTTGTTTTGGTTGTGTTCTCAACCTCAAACACAGCGTCGCCGACGGTTATTTTTCCCGTGTCGCCGACCTGACCGCCGCTTTCGCCGTAAAACGGGGTGGAGGAGAGAACAACGGTAAACTCGCTGCCCGCGAAGGCGCTGTCGGCGCGCTCACCTTCAGAGAGAATCGCGACTGTTTCGGATTCCGTTTCATATTCATCATAGCCGGTGAATACGGTTGCGGCTATGTCGGAGACGGGGGCGGATTTGCCTTTCCACGCTTCAGCTCCGGCGTCTTTTCTTGCGGCGCGGGTTGCCGCCCTGCTTTCGGCTGAAATGCGTCTGAATTCCTCTTCGTCAACGGTTATACCTCGCTCGGCGAGGATCTCCTTTGTAAGGTCAATCGGGAAGCCGAAGGTGTCCTGAAGTTTAAAGGCATCGGCACCGCTGAGCACTCCCGTTTTATTGTCGGCGATAATGTTTTCAAGCTGAACAAGACCCGTGTCGATTGTTCTGTTGAAGTTTTCCTCTTCCGCCTTGATGACCTTCACGATGAGGTCGTGTTTTTCAACAAGGTTGGGATAGGCGTTTTTGTTCTCTTCGATTACCGTCTCGCAGACTTTATAGAGGAAGGTTCCGTCTATGCCGAGCAGTCTTCCGTGGCGCGCCGCTCTTCTGAGCAGACGGCGCAGAACATAGCCCCTGCCCTCGTTTGAAGGCATTACGCCGTCGCCTATCATAAATGTAGTGCTTCTGATATGGTCGGTTATTACGCGAAGCGAGATATCGCTTTTCGGATCCTTGTGATACTCGACGCCCGCGATATCGATTATGCGCTTCATTATATTTCTGACGGTGTCAACCTCAAAGAGATTGTCAACGCCCTGCATAACACAGGCGAGTCTTTCAAGACCCATACCCGTGTCTATATTGCAGTTTTTGAGTTTTGTGTAATTGCCGTTGCCGTCGTTTTCAAACTGAGTGAAAACGAGGTTCCACACCTCAACATAGCGGTCGCACTCGCAGCCGACCTTGCAGTCGGGCTTGCCGCAGCCGAATTTTTCGCCGCGGTCGAAATAGATTTCGGAACAGGGGCCGCAGGGACCCGCGCCGTGCTCCCAGAAATTGTCCTCCTTGCCGAAACGGACCATATGATCAGGAGCGACGCCGATATCCTTCGTCCAGATATCATACGCCTCGTCGTCGTCGAGATAGACGCTTATATAAAGTTTTTCCGGGGGCATTTCGAGAACCTTCGTAAAGAATTCCCACGCCCACGCAGTCGCCTCTTTTTTGAAATAATCGCCGAACGAGAAATTGCCGAGCATCTCAAAATACGTGCCGTGGCGCGCGGTGATACCGACTCTCTCGATATCGGGCGTTCTGATGCATTTCTGGCAGGTTGTTACTCGCCTGCGCGGAGGTGTGAGTTCACCCGTGAAATACTTTTTAAGCGGAGCCATACCCGCGTTTATAAGCAGCAGGCTCTTGTCGCCCTGAGGCACGAGCGAAAAGCTCGGCATTCTGAGATGACCCTTTGACTCAAAAAATTCGAGATATTTTTCTCTCAGTTCATTAAGTCCCGTCCATTCCATAAAAATCACTCCTTAAAAATCGAAAAATAGAAAAAGGTGCATAAGCTCAATTAAAATGGGACGGATTTCTCCGCGGTACCACCCAAATTGCGCAAATGCACCACTCTTTAACGTTAACGCCTGTTACGCCGCGCTCATCGCGCGGATGCTCGGAGACGGCTGTCTTTAACGGAGGTCTGCGGGGCTTTCAGCAACCGCCCGCTCTCTGTGAAACACGTTACAGACTCTTCTCTTCAAAGCAAATTGTATTTTGTTTTATTTATCAATCGTAAACCAGATCGACATATTTAGCGCGAAGCCAGCCGTAGCCGGAATCGAGTTCAACGCATATCCAGCGGTTTCCGTTTTCGTCTCTGCCTTCGGCAACTGCCTTGACCTGCTTGCCTTCCTCGAGTTCGACAATCAGATTACCTTCTCCGCCTATTGAGTCTCTGACATTGACTACGGTGTTGGTCTCATAGGTCTTGTCGAGCGCGTCATATTCGCTGAGGATCGCCTGAAGGTCGCCGAGAGCGGTGCCGGAATCGGGATTGGTAGTGGTTTCAGCCGCCTTCGCGAGTTTGTCCTTCATAAAGGTTATGGCTTTGTCGCCTACAAGGATATAGCCCCATTTGCTGCCCTTCTGAGCAATAAACACGCCGTCCTTGCCCTGAAGAATCTGGGCGTATTCAAAGTCAACGATTGTTTCGCCGTTAAGATTGATAATGCCCATCTTGCCGTTTCTCTTTACGGCTACGAGACCCTCGTCAACGGCAAGGCAGTAGTCGCACATCGCGTATTCCGCCTCGTTTTCGAAAACGTTGACCGGTTCGTAGTTGCAGTCTATAACAAGTTTGCGGCTCTCCTCTGAGATGTAGCCCCATTTACCGGTCTTTTCATCTCTTACCGCGGCATAGCCGTTGTGGAAGCGGTCGCGCTCGTCGTAAATCCTGCTCTTCTCTATGGTTTCGGAACTTGAGTTGTGGTTCTCGTGGGGCTTGCTGTCCGGCATAAGGGTATCCATATTGAGAATGAACTGCTTGCCGTCCGCCTGGTTCTGAACAAGATAGTGGTAGGGCTCGCCTTCGTCCTCGTTATAATCTCTGCCGTAGGAGCAGCGCTTGAACAGGTAATATGTGGGCTGTAATCTTACATTGCCCTGATAATCCATAAGACCCCACTTTGCTTCCTCGCCCGCCTGGAAAATGCAGTAATTCTCGTTGAAATACTGAATTGCTTTGTAATTGGTGAGAGTGGCGTCCTCAACCCATTCTTTTGAAACATTCTGAGGAACGGCGATAACTTCGTTTTCTTTTCCGCCTTTGTTCCTGACGGCGGCTGCTATTGCGATTATCGCCGCCAGAAGAACAAGAGCGATTGCGGCGATTATGAAGAGTTTTTTCTTATCTTTGATTCCCGCGAAAGGTTTCTTTTCGGGCTTCTCCCTTACGGGGATATCCTCCTGCGCGGGCTTGTCGTCCTCTTCGCTTATCTGGCTGATGTAGATGCCGCCGAACTCCTCTTCCTGCTCCTTGTTGAGAAGCGGGGAACCTGCAATTTCATTTATGGAGCGGTTGATTTCATTGAGAAGATCCGCGCCGGTAACTGCCTGTGAGGGCTTTGTATTTTCATCAATTTCGATTGTTTCGGGTTCCGTTTCCGTTTCGATTCCGTCTTCGGGTAAAACAGTATCTTCAACAGGGCCTTCGGCAGGACCTTCAGCCGCCTCTTCGCGTTCGCTTTCAGCAGCGGGCTTCGGGCTTTCCGTTTCGGGCGAAACAGTGATTTCATCGAGCGGGTTCTCGTTGCCGTGGTAGCAGTCAATGGCATAAATAAATGTCTGCCTTACAAGGTCGTTTTCAATTTTGGTGTCGGCAGCCGAGCGCATAAAAATCTTTGTGAGAACCGGCATTGTGTCTTCCGAGAGAGTTACATCGCCGAGATTGAGCGGCTCGACTATGCCCTGCCTTGCCGCGGCAAGAAGGGACTCGACCGTGCTCGGGGAAACATTAAGGAATTTGGCGATAAACTCGACCGGCATTCCAACGCAGTAATAGAGCACTGCAACCGTTCTCTGTTCATCGGGAAGATACGCGACATAATCCTCAACCCTGCGGCAGAGAGAATCGTCATCAAGCACAGACGCGGGAAGGAATTCCTGCGAGGACGCCTGAGCGTCCGCGTCCGCGTCGCCGAAATAGAAATTGCGGGTTGACTTGTAAGCCGCCGCCATTTTCTGTTTGAGCCAGGATTCGAACGCCTCGGGGCGCTTGAGTTTGCCTATGCTGCAGAACGCCGCGGCGTAGCCCTTTTTGAGGACCTCACGCGCAAGGTCCGCGTCGGCAGTCAGCTTGAGACAAAGATAATAAGAATTTTTAAGTGTGCGGGAATAAAGTTTTGCAAATGCGTCTTCGTTGCCCTGCTGAGCGTCAAGGACGAACGAAACAAGGTTTTCATTTACCATTCGGTTCCACTTCCTGTCTTTTTTATTCTTTGCACAAATATCCTTAAATAAAAATATTCTATAAGATTTTATAACATATAAGGAAAATTGTCAAGTAAGGGTTGCCGCCTTTCCGCCGGTCTGTATAAAAATTAACACTTCGCACTTGATTATTTCCGCTGTTAAGGAGTATAATCCGATAGTGAAAAGAGAGGTGCGAAATGGGAAAATATCTTTACGATTTACATGTTCATACAGCTGAGTCAAGTTCCTGCGCGAGCGTGCCTGCAAAAGATGTGGTTGAACACTACAAGGAGACGGGTTTTGACGGAATAGTAATTACCGACCACATGTCCGATTATAAAATGAGGCGGGCACACGCCGAAACAATTGAGCAGAAGGCGGAATACTTCCTTAAAGGATACCGCGAGGCGAAAAAATACGAAACGCCGGAGTTCAGCGTAGTGCTCGGAATGGAATTGAGTTTTACCGATATAAACGGAGATTTTCTGATATTCGGTATAGACGAGGATTTTTTGTATAAACGCCATCTTGACGCCTTCCGCGACCTTGAGGAGTTCAGACCCTTCGCGGATGAGAATAATCTTCTTGTTTTTCAGGCGCATCCGTTCAGGTTTGATATGGATATACAGAACCCCGCCCTGCTTGACGGAATGGAGGTTTACAACGGTCATCCCGGTCACAATTCCAACAACGACATCGCCCTGATATGGGCAACGAAATACAACCTGCGCAGGTCTTCGGGTTCGGATTTTCACGGTGATAAAGGAGATATGCCTCAGGGAGGAGTTTATCTGCCCGAAAGAGTGACCGACGCGAAGGCGCTCAGGGATATTCTGAAAAGATGCGATTACACGCTTAAAGATGAGTAAAACTTAAGCCGGAGAACATTCTGTTCCCCGGCTGATTTCATTTTTTCTTTAGTTTTACAAGAGCCGCGATTCCCGCGCACGCGGCTGCGGCAAATCCCGCAATCATGGCGCATTTTTCGGGAATCTTGTCGTCTGCGTCCCAGATATACTGGAATTTTGCGTAGGGCGATTTTCCGCAGAGTTCCTTATAATTGAGCGTGTATGTTTCGAATTCTTCGGGGTTGTTCTCATCGAGAATAAACAGCCGCACTCCCCTCTGATCGCTGCCGTAGCAGCGGAATGAGGCGGCGGGAGTCTGAACCATACGCACCCCCTGAGTTGTGCCGTCAAAGCAGTTTGAATGGTCGTGACCCGTAACCACGGCAAGCACATCGCCGTTTTGCTTCACGCTTTCAAACAGCCCGAACTCATCCTCGCAGACGCTCACGGGCTCACCGAGAACGCCGCCCGCCTTCTGAGGATTCAGGCGGATGTATTCGTTTTTGCCGACTTTCACGGCACCCTCATCGTGTTTTTCGCATTTTTCAATGAGTTCCTCCTGCTGAGGCAGAGGAATGTGCAGAAACATAAGGGATTTTACATCTTTTTTATATTTCTTTTTTATCGCTTTATATTCGCTGTTATACCAGTCAACCGTCTCTTTTTTCACCGCCGCGAAGCACTTGTCCTTCTCCTTGTCGTACCAGGCGCTGTCGAGCATCCAGAGGTTGAAAACAAGTTCTTTGCCGTCGTGTGAAAAAACGGGAATTCTGTATGTGTCACAGTCAATATCCGGGTTGTCGGTGTTCATAGGCAGGCAGTATTCGTACTGCCTGAAAATCTCCGCCTGTTCATCCTTTGTTACCGAGTTCATATCGTCGTGATTGCCGTAAATCATACCGAACGGAATCTTGCGGTCCTCAAGCGGAATAATAATCTGACAGAGTGTTTTTCTGATTCTGTCAAACTCCTCCTGCCAGCCCTCGGCGACCTTGCGCGTGCCGATTCTCGCGTCCAGAAGATGGTTGCCGAGCACATTGTCGCCCGTGAAAAGCACGAGATCCGGTTTGACTTTGTCGTAAGCCGCGTCGAGCATCTGAAGCATGGCGAGGCGGGTATGAACCAAATCCTGCGTGTCGGACACCTGCATAATCACAAGTTTTCCGTCCTGATTGAATTTAACCGAATTGTCTGCTCTCATATTACTGCCTTTCTGTATATTGCTTTTAAACGCCGTTTTGTGGTAAAATAACTGCGGAGGAATGACCTATGAAAAGATTTATAAGTATTATCGCCGTTTTCTCTGTTGTGTGCGTGCTGTTCTGTTCCTGCGAAAAAAACGGAAACGGCGACGCGGTTATCACAATGAAAAGCGAAGAAAAAAAGATTACCGCCGATGACGGAACCGTGGTTTACACGGGCTCGGTAAGCTACCCCGAACTGACGGGAGCCGCCGACAAGGAAAGCGTTTACGATATGATAAACGCGGCAATAGGAGAAATTGTGAAAACAATAACCGAGCCGGAATTCGACTACATTGCAGAGTACAACGATTTTGTTGCGCGGGGGGCTGATTATTTCAGCGGAGCGTCCTATTCAATTTCGTTTTCACAGTCCTTCAGGGACGATGAACGGCTGAGTTTCCGCCTTGATTACTACAATCACGGTGCCTGCGCGGTACGCGATACCGAGGATATAAAGGGAATCACATTCTCGCTTAAAACGGGCGATACTCTGGCGCTTGACGAAATAACCGGCAATATGACTGTGCTCAAAGAGATGATAAAAGAGGAATGCCGCGTTCAGTTTGCCCGCGCGGGAAACGACGGTGAGCCGATTGAGTATTCAAAGGAAGAACTCGATTACGCTGTGGACAGCGGAGAGTTCAGCTGGTATCTCACCGAGGAAAACCTCGTTATTCTGTTTGAGCCGGGAAGCATAGCACCGATTATTTATCAGACACCCCGGGCGGAAATCGCCGTTGAGAGAATTCCCGGTTCGCCCGAAAGATAAAACGCAGAAAATTACAAGGCGCAGTGTGACTGCGCCTTTGTTTTTTACGGAATCAAAGCCCCGTTTTTTCTCTGATATACGCTCTTGCAAGGCAGGCGTACTCGTAGGGATTGGCTTTGGCGGGATCCTGTTCCGCCTCAACAACAACCCAGCCCTCGTAATCCGCTTCGGCGAGGATATCGAAAACGGGAGTGAAATCGAAATCGCCGTCACCGGGAACGGTGAAAGCGCCAGCGCGCACGCAGTCAAGGAAGCTCCATCCGTTTGCCCTGCCCTGCTCGATTACATCCTTGCGGATGCTCTTGAGATGAACGTGTTTAACTCTGTTCACATATTTTTTAAGCACGGCAACGGCGTCCTCGCCCGCGAAGGCGAGATGACCGGTATCGAAAAGGAGATATACAAGACCGGGGTCTGTTATTTCCATAAGTTTGTCAATTTCGGCCGAGGTCTGCACGCCCGTGCCCATATGGTGGTGAACGGTAAAATACATGCCCTTTTCCTTGGCAAGGCGGCCCATCTCGTTGAAACCCTTTGCTATGAGAGCCCACTGCTCATCGGTGTAAACCGGCTTGTCGCCGAAGATGCTTACGGGTTTGCCCTGAATGGAGTTGCCCTGTTCGGAAGCGCCGATAACTCTCGCTCCGAGAGCGTAGAGGAAATCCCTGTGTTTTATAAACGCTTCGATAGTGGCGTCGTAGCCGTCGGAGAGAAGAAGGGACGAAAACCAAGCGTTGCAGATGCGCATTCCGCGCACATCGAGTTTGTGCTTGAGAGTTTCAACATCCTTGGGATATTTGTTGCCGATTTCGCTGCCCGTAAAACCGCTGAGCGCCATTTCGCTTACGCACTGCTCAAAGGTGTTTTCGGCGCCGAGGTCGGGAAGGTCGTCGTTAGTCCACGCTATGGGGGCTATGGCAAGATTTACTTTTTCTTTGTTAAGCATAGTCGTAATCTCCTGTTATCAATAAAGTCTGGCTTTTTCTATATTTTCCTGCATCTCTTCGTATGCGATTCTTACTCTTTCGCTCTCGGAAACCTCGGCAACACCCACACGCCACCAGGCGTCGTAGCCGTCGCTCATACTGCCGTGGGCTACCTTGATATCAAACAGCACGGGAACATCCTGCTTCTTTGAATCGGCAAGCGCCTCGCGCAGTTCCTTGATATTTGTTACACGGTACGCCTTGCAGCCATAGCCCTCGGCGATTTTCGCGAAATCTATTGGAACTATATCGCCGTCAAGCATGCCCGTTTCGGGATTCCTTTCAAGGAATCTTGTGCCGAAGGTGTCCGTACCCTGATTGTTCTGGAGGTTTTCAATACAGCCCCAGCCGGAATTGTCGAAGAGCATAACATTGATTTTCGCGTGCTCCATAACCGCGGTGTAAAGCTCGCTGTGGAGCATAATGAACGAGCCGTCGCCGACCATTGTGTAAACCTCTCTGTCGGGCTCGGCAAGTTTTACACCGAGAGCGGCGCACACTTCATAGCCCATACAGGAGAAGCCGTATTCAACGTGATAGGTTTTCGGTCTTGAGGAGCGCCAGAGTCTCTGAAGGCAGCCGGGAAGACTGCCCGCTGAGCCGACAACAACCGAATCGGGAGCGATGAGTTTGTTTATCTCACCGAGAGCGCGGGTCTGTGAGAGAGCGTCCTGAAGATAGACGCTGTAGTTGCGGTCCACCTCGGCGTTGTAAGCGCTCTTCGCGTCGGCGACTTCGTCGCCCCAGTCGGAATAGTATTCCTCATCCATAAGTCCGCCCATAATATCAAGCAAAGCGGTTTTCGCGTCCGAAATCACCGTGACGGCATCCATCTTGAAGGCGTCGAACGGGCAGACATTTATATTTATCATTTTTACATCGGGATTCTGGAAAAGCCATTTTGAGGAGGTTGTAAAGTCGGTGAGTCTTGTGCCCACGGATATGATGAGATCCGCCTGTTTGGCAAGCTGGTTCGCCGCGGGACCGCCCGTGACGCCGATGCCGCCCATGTTGAGCGGATGATCCCAGCGGATATTACCCTTGCCCGCCTGGGTTTCGCCGATGGGTATATTGAACTTTTCGGCAAAGATTTTTGCGGTGTCCCACGCCTCGGAATAAGTCACGCCGCCGCCTACAATGAGCATGGGTCTCTCGCTGGAGGCGATGAGTTTTACCGCCCTGTTGATTTCACGAGTGGATGCGGAACGGCGGTCTATATACCATACTCTTTTCTGAAGGAAATAATCGGGATAATCAAACGCCTCGCCCTCAACATCCTGGGGCATTGCAAGGCACACCGCGCCCGTTTCGGCGGGGTCGGTAAGCACGCGGAAGGCGTTTATGCAAGCGGTCATAAGTTGCTCGGGGCGTACGATTCTGTCCCAGTATTTGCAGACCGCTTTGAACGAATCGTTGGCGGTAATTGAATAGCTCGTGGGCTGCTCAATCTGCTGAAGCACGGGATCCGGCTGGCGGCAGGCGAAGGTGTCGCCGGGCAGAACAAGAAGAGGGATTCTGTTTGCCGTGGCAGTGCCCGCTGCGGTTACCATATTGAGGGCGCCGGGACCTATTGAAGAGGTGCAGGCGATTATTTTGCGGCGGTTGTTCTGCTTCGCGAAGCCGATTGCCGCGTGAGCCATGCCCTGCTCGTTGTGACCCTGATAAAACTTGAGATTGTGACCGCCCTGCTCGAGTGCCTGACCGAGACCGACTACGCAGCCGTGGCCGAAAATGCCGAAAATGCCGTCAACAAACTTGGTTTCCACGCCGTCAAAACTGACATACTGATTGTCAAGGAATCTGACAAGCGCCTGTGACATCGTTAACTTCATAACTACCTCCCGGAAGATTAAAAATTCGAAGATATTATATACTATATATTGTTTCTTTTCAAGACTTTTGATTTCAAAAACCACAAAATATGAAAAAATATTTATATGGTATCTGTTTTATATACAATAGTATTTAAAATTTAAAAAAGTTCTTGACAATAATTACCTTGTGTTGTATTATATTCAAGCGCAATAAAACGATCCACTAGCTCAGGCGGTAGAGCACTTGACTTTTAATCAAGGTGTCCGGGGTTCGAGTCCCCGGTGGATCACCAGAAAAAAGGCTTACAGAAATGTAAGCCTTTTTTCAACGAAATAAATCCTTTCAGGATTTGTGAAATGCCCTTCGGGCGTGAAATACGCCTTACGGCGTGTGAAATGCCTGCGGGCGTGGGTGGCACACTTAACTTCACTTTCTGCGAAGCAGAAAACTTCATTTGCGCTGTAAGCGCAAACTTCATTAACGAGCAAAGCGAGTGACTTCATCAGGGCGTCAGCCCGACTTCATTATGTTTATCAAAAAAGCAGCCCTTGCGGACTGCTTTATTTTTTATTCTTATTATCCTTATTATTCCGCTTTCGGTTCAGTTACTTCAGCGGTGCTTTCGCTTTCGATGAGTGCGTTGATGTCGTTTTTGCCCGAGTGTCTGTAGGGCTTGATGCGCAGGATGATATACATAATCACGCCGCCGACAAAGTTCATTACCGTGTCGCTCATTGTATCCATAAGTGGGAATCGCGACATAAATGTTGCCTCGTCTTTAACCGGGAACATAAGGAAAATACTGCGGTAGTCCCCTCCCGCCTCGGCGAGAGCGTTAACAACATTCCAGTGCTGCGCGTCGCCGCCCGCGAACTGGTCATAGGAGAACTCGAAAAGTTCCCAGCCGGTTGCGAAAACAAAGCCGATGCCCATGGCGCACAGAACGGCTATCTGGAACGGGCAGGTCTTTTTGAGCTTAAGCTGAATGGCGCACACAAGCTCATAGCCGATATAAACCGCTTCGGCGGTGCCGAGCGCGTGAAGGATTTTGTCATACATCGGCAGGCTGTAATAGAGATTCATAAAAGCGCCGCCGAACGAGCCGAGGAAAAAGCCGAGAGCCGTGATATTCTGGAATCTCGGGCTGAGCTTGCGGAACAGACTTTTATCCGAGAAGAAAAGCTGAATAATCTCATAGGCGAACATACCCACGAGATTCGCCGCCACCTGCTGCCAGGGGTTGCTGCCCTTGTATTCGCCCATAGGGCCGTGACCGACAACTATGGTATATATCAAAGCGAAAATCATAAGCCCTCTGAGGATCCACCAGTAGATGAGCTCGGATTTTTTGATTTCTTTCATCATGTTTGAAAATCTTGTCGCAAATTTGTTCATTTCTCACACTCCGTTTATAAAATTCGTGCCCGTTTATAATAACATAACATATTATAATTATCAATAGTTTTTGTGAATCTGCGTAAATTAAAAATTCCTATTGATTTTTTTGAAAAGTTGTGATAATATAGTCAAGCATTCACAAATGCTTTATCTTTCTCGGGGGTGTAGCTCACTTGGGAGAGCGCTTGAATGGCATTCAAGAGGTAAGGGGTTCGATCCCCCTCATCTCCACCAGGATCAGATAGTCCGTAAGTCCTTGTATATCAAGGATTTGCGGATTTTCTTTTTTGGCTGCCGT
>JAEEGL013055834.1_pt1 | contig 53112 bp, 44 predicted proteins | sample 9134231 | NCBI WGS metagenome assembly JAEEGL01 (sample SAMN16246548, study PRJNA631951) | gut metagenome | biome: gut microbiome; feature: rumen; material: fiber-attached | host: Bos | place: Iran: Karaj | collected 2018-10 | reverse complement strand
TCAGCCTCTTCCAGAATTACCCCTTTATGAACAAGAACTGCGCCAAAAGTATCATAGCCCTTTTTTCCGGCGCTGATCGCCAGCTCGTAACAACGTTTCATATAATTGTCGTCCATCTGTAGTATTCACTCCTCTCGCTCGATGATCCCATGTATCTGCTTAACCTGAGCAATATTCAGATTCGTCACATGAAATCCATACTTCTCCTGAACCCAATCCTGGATCTCCTTATACGTAGCCTTAGTTTCAGTGCTTGTAGCATCAATCTCATCCAGATTTATCTCTATCTCGATATGGTCATCCGGTTTTTGTTGGGACAGACAAACGACAGTTTCCACATGCACGGTTTGCGCAAACTGGTCGACGCCGCGGATCTTTTGGATCTCATAGCCGCCGTCGCAAAGGACTTTCAGGTCCCGCGCAAGGGTAGCGCTGTCGCAGCTGACGTAGACGATGCGTTTAGGCTGCATTTTCAGCATGGTGTCAAGGCAGGCTTCGTCGCAACCCTTGCGGGGCGGATCGACCACGATGACGTCGGGATGAAGCATGGAAAGAGTATTCCCAGCACTGTCAGCATTCGATCCTTCCGCAGGCAATTGGCCTTCATAATATGCCGGCAGCACTTCCTCCGCCTTGCCCACAAAGAACTTTGCATTCGTGATGCCATTCCTTTCTGCGTTTTCCCGGGCATCCAAAATGGCCTGCTCTACGATTTCCACGCCATAAACCTGCTTTGCCTTGCGAGCGAGGAAGAGGGAGATCGTGCCAATGCCACAGTACAGGTCCCATACTGTCTCCTGTCCGGTAAGACCGGCATATTCCAGCGCCAAAGAGTATAATTTCTCCGTCTGCACCGGATTTACCTGATAGAACGACAGCGGCGAAATCTTGAAGGTCAGGGAATCCCCCGTAAAGGGATAGCCTTCGGATTGCATGTCCCTCACGTGGATCACGTCAAGGATGGTGGGATCACCCCAGATGGTGCGCACTTCCCTGCCTAGGATGACATTGGTGTTTTCGGCATTGAAATTCACGGAAATGCTTGTCATCCCGGGGATTTCTGTCAAAGCATTGATGAGGTTTTCCTGCATTTTCCCAAAGACGGTTCCTTTTTCAGTTATCTTCCCCTCTCCTTCGGGCTTACGGTTGATCACGATGCAGACCATGAGTTGCCCGCTGGTAAATCCTTTGCGGATCAATACGTGGCGCACCAGACCCTTCCCCGTTGTCTCATCATAGGCGCTGACCTTGTTTTCCCGCATGTAACTAAGGATTCGTTCCAGAATCTCCTGGTTCTCCGGTGCTCCCAAAAGGCAATTGGTATTTGCAATGATATCATGGGTGCGACCTGCGTAAAAGCCAGTAATCAGATTTCCATTCCGGTCCGTGCCCACGGGGTATTGTGCCTTATTCCGATAGTGCAGGGGCTCCTCCATGCCAATGATGGGCTCCATTTTCTCGTCCACAAATTCCGGCGAAAAACCTCCGATGCGCAAAAGATTATTTCGAATTTTCTTTTGCTTAAATTCCAGCTGCCACCCGTAGCTGATGGCCTGAAGCTGGCAGCCGCCGCACTGCCTGTAGAATTTACAGGGCGGCAAAGCGCGAAAAGGAGAGGGCGTTTCCACCTTCTCCAATCTGGCATAAGCATAATTCTTTTTACTTTTCATGATCTTCGCGGTCACAACGTCGCCCGGCACGGCATCCTTGATAAATAATGTGAATCCATCCACCTTCCCGATGCCTTCGCCTTCCGTTCCGATATCTTCTATGGTCACCGTGACCATGTCATTTTTCTGATATTCTTTCATGCTTTCTCTATTTGCCTCCTACATAGACGCCTGTACTCTTGAAGAGGTAATCATTCCTTCCGACACTCTACATAGATATGAAAATCGTCCTTGGCCTGTATTGAAGATCTATATAATGGTCTTCGCCCAATGGAAAATGGACGTCCGCCTGCAAAATCCCTTCGACGTCCCTTACTTTTGCATGGATTCTGGTATGACAAGGTTTTCTCTTAGAAATCAATCCTCGTCGCCTTCAGATTGGATTCAAACAGGCGGTTATAACCAAGCCACTCCAGATTGCCGGCACTGCTATTTAGGATCTCTTTAAAGGTTTCCATTTTAGCATCCGTATCATCCGCATAATTCAGTGCAACGGCCTCCATCAGAGCGGGAAGCTTCGGGGAACCATACTCATATTTTCCGTGATGCGCCAAAATGCAGTGCTGTACCTGAATCAGTAATGCATGCGGGAAATTTGGGATCTGTGCCGCCCTTTCTGCCACCATCTGCGAGCCCATGACGATATGTCCAAGAAACTGTCCGTCATCCGTATAATCATTGATCGGGAAGGCAGAGAGCTCCTTGACCTTTCCAATGTCATGGCACATGGCCGCCGTCAAAAGTAAGTCTCTTTTTAGCATGGGATAGGCCGTGCAGTAATAATCGCAAAGCTTAGTTACGCTTAACGTATGCTCCAAAAGGCCTCCGACAAAGCCATGATGTACGGCCTTTGCCGCGGAAGAATTCCGAAAGGCCTTTGCAAACTCTTGATCTTGAACAAAAAAGCTCTCCAGCAACTGTTTTAAGTAGCTGTTTTGAATGCTGCCAATCAGTCCCAACAATTCTTGGAACATGCCGTCAATGCTTTTCTCACTCACGGGCAGATAGTCTGCGGGATTGTATTCTCCCTCGCGGCAAACGCGGATGCGCTTTACGTTGACCTGAAGCGCTCCCATAAAGCTGTTGACCTCTCCGACCACTTCCACGTAATCCATTGCGTCAAACTCGGCGATTCCCGGGTTGTTGGGATCCCACACCTTGGCATCCATGGTACCCGTCTTATCCTGAAGGATCACGTTCTCGTAGCTTTTTCCGTTTTTGGTAACCGCGGATTGCTTATGCTTGCAAAGATATACGTCACTGATGCGGTCGCCTTCTTTTAATTCATTTAAGTATTTCATGTCCGTTCCTTTCCGTCATGCATTTCTTTATTTCAACTCTCCAAGCTGAACGTCCATCTGCATTTCCTTATATCCGTTCAGCGTCTGGCGAAGAATCTTTACGCGAATCGTCGTATCCGGCGTTTTGTTGTTCAAGATGGTTATGTAGTCAGGGAAATTGTTCACGTCGCGGTCATCGATCTGGATGATCAGGTCACCCTTTTGGATCCCCGCACGCATGGCGGGAGAATCCAAAGCCACGTCCTTTACGTAAGCACCGTAGGGAACCTTTAACTCCTCGTGAACGTTCAGGGCAACGGAGGTTCCGTAAATGCCAAAATAAGCAAAGGGCTGATTGTTGGAAAGCTTTTCCATCCGCTTTTTCAGATCTGAAATACCATATGCAGTGATAATGTTTTCCATGCCTCTTGCATTATAACGCTGCGTAATGAATCCAATAAACTGCCCATATAAATCGAACAGCGCACCGTCCGCGTTGGGACTTCCCACGATGTCCGTCTGCAAAAGCTTATAGTTCACGTCCTCGTCAGATGCCTGTCCGGACGTGGAAGTGATGATGCCAAAGCCTGCGGAATTCACGCTTCCCATCGGGCTTCCGAGGGCTATGATGGGCATGCCAACCATGTCCCTGTAGTTCGAGGATCCAATCTTCGCAACGGCAATGGTCTCCTTCAAGAACTCCTCGGGAAGTGCTTCAACGGGTACCGAAACAACCGCAAGCCCCGTGCTGGGATCCTTTCTCTTAAACTCAGCCGTCGTAACGGCTCCGTTACAAAACTCAACGTTCAGGCGCTGCGCATTCTCCAATGCGGAATAATCCGTCAGGATCATCAGTTCCTTGGTGTTGTTGACGATGATGATGCCGGAGGCACGGTTTTTCATCTCATTGACGTTATCAAACCAGTCCACCCGGGACGTGATGCCCGTCAGGGTTACCATGGATTTTTGCATCTGTCTGGCGTATTCCGACATGGCATTATACATCTGTCTGTAATTGATCTGATCCAATTGGATCTGCGACAGAATGTCACGGATCTGCTCCTCCGTAAGCTCCGGAGCGTAAGGATCCATTTCTTCAGGTCCTCTTACTACCGGCGGATTCGTAGGCGCAACCGTCTCTTGGGGACTCTCAATGAGCATTTCCTCGGGGGACATCTCCTCCGTCTCCTCCGGAAAATAGATTTTCGGAAGCTCTTTTTCCGGATTCATCCAGCGACTGAGAATCGGTTCCAGAGACAAAAAGATCACGCATGCCACCAAGCCAAACAGCACTGCCATGGCCGCCGTAAAGAGCATTCTCCGCACCAATTTTCCCTTATTGATGGGCCGCTCTTTGATCTTCTCTATCATAAAATCACTTTGCGCGTTCGGATCTTTCTCTGCCATAATTTTCCCTCCAAATCTATACACAAGTATATCGAAAGAATGGGCAAAAGTAAAGGGCTTTCCCTTTACCTAGGAAAGCCCGGTGCGTCTTATAAAGCTCCTTTTTTATGGTATGGACTGTCAGGTATCATGCATATTCTGGGGCGATTAAGATCATAATCCCAACTGTGATAGGGTCCGCCTTCGCAATATTTCTCATTGGGACATGCCTGGCATTCCTTGCATTTTTGAGAAAGGGGCGTGCGGAAAATCTGAAATCTGTTTTTCCACACGTCCGTAAAATCATCCTTGAGCACATTGCCTTGGATGGTCTCCGGCCTGCGCTCAATGTCCAGACAGGCACCAATGTCGCCGTTTGCCATTATGCTGGCCGCGTATACGCCCGCGTTGCATAAATAATACCACTCCCTGACCTCTTTTTCATAAGCAAGGCCTAAGTAATGCGAACAGCTGTAGGTCACCTCATAGCCTGCTTCCCGTTTCTCTTTGATATAGTCCAGCATTTGCAGCTGCTGTTCCATCGAAAGCGCATACTCCGGGTAATCCAAAGCCCGCCCGATGGGTTCCATGCCCAAAATCCTCCAGGAATCCACGTTCAAGTCTACGAGAAATTTAAACAACTCCTCCAGACAGGGAAGATTCTTGGTCGTTACCACCGTCGTCACCTGAACCTCTTCAAAATTCTGTTCCAAGAGATTCCTTATGCCTTCCACCGCGCGCATAAATGCATTGGGCGTGCGCCGGAACTGATCATGATACTCCTGCGTTCCGTCAAGGCTGACGGATATGGTCGTCATGCCGGCTTCCTTTAATTTTCTTGCCACGTCCTTTGTAATTAAAGTGCCGTTACTGGTCATGCCCCAGGCAAAACCTAATTTTTTCGCATAATTCACGATTTCAAAGAATTCTTTGCGCAGCAAAGGTTCACCGCCGGTAATGATCAGCGCGGGCAACTTTCCCGCGAAATCTTTTGCAATCTTTTCCAGCACGGAATAATAAACTTGAACCGGTAATTCCTCGGACGCTACTTCTCCGCACCTGCTGCCGCAGTGAATACAGTTTTCATTGCATTTTAAGGTTAATTCCAAAAATAAAAAGCGCAGTTGGGGATCCTTGCGCAATGCTTTGTGATACTGCGCGAGGATCTCTAACTCCGCCATCTTCTGATTCATTCTAAGTTCTTCAGAATGACTCATAGGTCGTTCTCTTCCAAACTATCGTCAAACACTTCCACGTCAAACGCTGCATTGATCTCCGTGGCTTCCTGCTTCTCTGCATCAAAAACTGCTACCGTTTTTCCACTCATATCACGGGTATAGTGATCGGGCGGACTACCATATGCGCAGGCATTCATGTTCAACGCAGCTGTGAAAACGGCCCCAGCGATAATCGCTTTTTTCATGCCTTTTTTCATTTTCATAATGCGCCCTCCTTTGGTAGTTAGCATTATACCACAAAACCAAAACAAAATCAAGTGTTGGGTTTTCCGTCGGAGCCATTCGGGAAGTTCGGCATATTATCAAAGTTTCCGTCAAAGTCTCCCGGGAAATTCGGCATATTATCGAAGTTACCGTCGAAGTCTTTCGGGAAGTTCGGCATATTATCGAAGTTACCGTCGAAGCCCTCCGGCATTTCTGGCATTCCCTCGAAGTTTCCGTCAAAGCCCTCCGGGAAGCCAGGTTTTTCCTTTGATCCGTCGCCCTGGTCATCCTTTCCGCCTCTGCCGGGACCGCCAAAGTTACCGCGATTATCGCCATTTGGACCGCCGAAACCTCCAGGACCGCCAAATCCAAAGGATTGACCGTAAAGCAATTCGTCCAGGGTAAAGGTCTTTGTCTCACTGCCCATGGTCAGCGTATAAGTCTTTCCCTGCTCCATGAGGGGGCTGCTGACAACAACGGAAGCATATTTTCTGGTGGAAGTAAATTCCAGGATCACGTTGCCGTCACTGTCCTGTAACTGTACGGTTTCACCGGCATTATGGGTGGAATCCGCCTTTAGGATCGCACTGCCCTGGGTGCTCTTCGAGAAATTCATGGCCATGCCGGAAGAGCCGATGGCGATCACGCTTCCGCCCGTGATCTCTCCTACGCCATCATAATCTATGGCTCCATTCATGGCATTTTCCGGACCGGCCACGTAAGTCTCGCCGCCTTTTACGTACAGGCTTCCGTTGGCATCAATGCCGTCTCCTTGGGCATCTATGGTGATCCTGCCGCCCGAGATCAGCACGTAAACGTCGGAAGTTGTCTTACTTGCGTCCCTGGATCCGCTGCCGCCGGATGCATTGATTCCGTCATCACTGGCACGAACGGTAACGTCACCGCCGGCAATCTCCACGATCGCTGCCTCCAAACCCTCCTTACTCTTTTGCAGATCGATGGTTCCGTCTGCGATCACCAGCTTGGTCTCACCGTGAATGCCGTCGTCCTCTGCGGAAATGGTGATCTTTCCGCCGGCAATATAAACATAGCCCTTCTCTGCGTCCTCATCGTTACCGGAGTGCAGGCCATCCTTTACGGAAGTGACGGTGATCGTGCCGTCTGCAATGCGTATGCTGTCCTTTCCGGAAATGCCGTGTGCGCCAGCCGTGATCTCATAGGTACCGCTCGTTATCTTCAGGTCGTCCTTAGAGACAATGCCATGTCCCGTTTCTGAGCTAACGGTCAGAGTTCCGTTACCGTTCAGGGTTAAATCGCACTTGGAAAAAATCGCGCCGTCAATATTATTGTCATCAATGGCCTGAAATTCGCCATCGTTCGTGATCTGGTTCTTGCTGCCCTCCGCCATGGTGATAAAGAGCTTGTCGGCAGTCTTGCCGTAAATGGCAGCCGTTCCGGATTTCTTCAGCGTTACGCCGTCCAAGATCAGCTGCACCTTTGCGTCATCAGGCGCTTCCACGCGAATGGAACCATTGTAAGTGCCGCGCAGGAGATAATATCCTTCGGCTTTGATAACGACGGTACCGTCTTCGATCGAAACTGCCTCACTCTCACAGGAAGCCTCCCCGCCGTTTAGCGTGATCAAAACACATTCCGATTCCTCATAATCCGTCTTCACGTCGCGCTTTGAAAACATGTCGCTGACGTCCAGCGTCGTCACCTCCGCCGAATTTGAAGCAAGTACCTGCTGGCTTGTTCCGGCCTGCACCGATATTTCAGCGGTATCTGATTTTGTCTGCAATGCCTCTTGCTTTACGGAAACGCTTGCCTCCGACTTATTCTGCGCATTGCGGCATCCGCTTAAAAGCAATGCTCCTGAAAGAATCATCGTTGCCATGATCCTTGTAAACTTTCGTAAGATCTCTTTTTTCTTCATGTCCAAATCCTCCTTATTTCCAGCTTGTAAAAGGCTTGTTAGCCATAATCTTTCTTCCTCGCGGTTCACGGCTGTCCGCTTATAACTCTGTCTGCTGCGTCTTGTCACGCTTTGAAAGTGAGATTTCCAGATTTCCGTTCCGCGTGCGAAGCTTGTCTAAAAACTCCTTTTCTTTTCCGATCTCCTTTAAGGTGATGCCGTAAGTAAGCTTGAAAAGGCTTCCCATGTTAGTCGTCTTAACATTTGTCAGTTCGTGCTCTGTCGTATACTGTTCCATGATCTCCTCAAACACGGTCTCGTAATCCAGATTCTCCGGAATGGTCACGTGAAGCGTTTTCTCCATCGGCAGACTCTTTTTCATTCCAACGCCAAGCCATGCATAAGCGAGGAAAATAACACTCATAATGATCGTAAACAAAAAGGCATATCCAATGTATCCCATTCCCAGGATCAAGCCTGATCCCATCGCCAGGAAGATGGCGCAGATCTCTTTTGCGCTGCCGGGTGCTGAACGGAATCTCACGAGGCTAAAGGCTCCCGCAACCGCGATGCCCGTTCCCACGTTGCCATTCACCATCATGATCACCACGCATACAACCGCAGGCAGGATCGCCAGCGAAAGGAAAAAGCTCTGGGAGTGATTTGCCTTATAGGTTGAAACCAGGGCCAAAAAGAAGCCAATCAAAAGCGCTGCTCCCAAGCAGATGATAAAATCGCCAACCTGCAGGGATGCGGTGCTGGCTGTCTCGTCAAAAACTCCTTGAAATAACATATTCATATGTTCATCCTACCTTTCTCTTTTGCTGAAATGCATTTCCGTATTTTGAAAATGAGATTTGATAAATACCCAGTTCGGAAAGGCTCCGTGCCAGCCACAGAGGCATTGCGCCGCCAACCTTAATTTCCGCCAGGGTTTGATCCTTGCCCAACAGTGCGTTCCCATAAGCCTCCTGCCGCAGGCTTAGATCCGTTTCCCGCCACAGAATGTTTTCGTCAAACGTGATCCGAAGGTCGGATCCATCCAGATCATAAAAGGCTTCCCTCTCATAAGAGATCACCATTGCCGGCCGGAGATTTTGATAAAAGGACTTGAAGTAATCGATCTCTTCCGTGATCTGATCCGACTTTGAAAATGGTTTTCCCTTTGAGAAGTATTCCATCGCTTCCTGCTCCGTGGCGGTGGTCCTTCTCTTGTATACAATACCGTCATATTTCTTCTTCAGCTCCACGAAAACGATGCCGTCGCTCGTCGCCGTGCCATAACTGCGGAGCCGTAACTTCTCCTTGTAGACGGGCTTTTCCAAAGATCTGCGGATCAAAAGATATTCCGGCGTGTCATAATATACGTTCATAATGGTCGTCCTGCCATACTGATCCAACGCCATATGCGGCTCCATCGCCTTCAGCAGACCCTCCTTCTGCTCCCTATTCATCATATATTTCAACTCATATCTCTTAAACGTATCCTGATAACTCATAGGCTTTTCTCCCTTTCTTGAATCCCATTCTACGCGATGAACCTAAATTAAACCTTAAACATTATTTTTTTTTTGACAAGGGTCAGGGAGGCCGGGGAGGCCCGCAGCCCATACTTGTAAACGGCACGGACGGTTCTAAGCTCATTGTTCGCACTATGGCGGCGACGCTTATAAATGATGGCGTCGCCATAGTGCTCCAATTCGCTAAGAACCGCCGGCTAATTGTTTACAAGTATGGGCTGCGGGCCTCCCCGGCCTCCCTGACCCAGCTGACCCCCAAAAGGGCATGTAAAACCCCCTGGAAGGGGAAGCTTCCAGGGGGGTGGGTTAAGGTTTATCCGAGCGGCAACGTTGCCTTGAATTCAATGGAGGCGCCGTCCTTGCTGACGGCGGTGATCTTGCCGTGATGGGCTTCCACGATGGAGCGAACGATGGAAAGTCCTATGCCGGAGCCGCCAGTCTTGGAATTCCGGGAGCGATCCGGACGATAGAAACGCTCAAATAATTCCTCCTTATTCCCGACGTCAATCTGATCTACCGTATTCCAAAGCACAATCTCGGCTTTTTTTCCTTTCTGGGACAGGGAAAGACGAATCTTTGGCTTCCCCGCGCCTTCCCCATCAAATGTCTTGATCGATGAATATTTCATGGCATTATCCAGCAATAGCCCCGTCATTTGGCGGATCTGCCTCTCATCACCCGTCAACGTCACGTTCTCCGCCACGTCAATCGTGAGCTCCTTGCCATTTTGCTCCGCTACGGGAAGATAGGCCTGCGCGGTGTCTGTCAGCGCATCACTCAAGGAAAAACTCTCCTTTGCGACTTCTTTTTGCTCATCCAGGCGCGACAGCGTCACCATTTGTTCTACGAGACTGATCATGCGATCCAATTGTTTCTTGATACTTTTACTCCACTGTGATTCCTCCGCCTCCATTTCCATGACTTCCAGATTCGCAGAAATAATGGTAAGCGGCGTTTTCAATTCATGGCTGGCATCCGTTATGAACTGCTTTTGCTTCCGATAACTTTCTTCAACGGGTTTGAATACCTTCTTGGAAAAGAACAACACTAGAAGAAAAACAGCTAAGAGCCCAAGTGCCGATGCGCCGATGCTGGTGACTAAGACCTTGCGGAAATTTGCCAGATCCGTTGCGCTGTCGACAAAGAGAACTAGATATCCGTCGTCTGTTTTTGTGATCCGATATCGGTATTCATCATAAAAACCATTTTGCGATTGCTTGTTATTCCGTCTTCCGTAAATCGTTTGCGCATAGGCTTTCGCAGTCTCTTCATCAATGGATGCGATCATGGCGCCATCCGTCTTTGTCACTTCACCATTGCTGCTAAGGGTCACGGAGAAAAAGCGCGTCTCGTAAGGCATCTCACGGGTAAAACCTTCCATTGGCATAAATTCTTTTCTGTTCTTTCCTGAGGAATTATCCTTCATTTGCTTTTCAGGAAATGCATCATCTCTTTCCCGCGGCTGTCTTTCCATGTTAAAAAAGGCCGGAAATCTGCCGTTATTATCGGAGAGGAGAACTAAAATGTCATCCTTCTTTTTTACCATGTCCGCGTAATTCAATATATTTAAGGTTCCGATGATCACGACCAAAACTGCCAGCGTGGAGCACATGGCAACCAGAATGAATTGTCTTCGAAGCTTTTGTATCATTGCTTTTTATCCTTTTCCAAAACTAAAGTTTATGGTTGCTTACTTCTTTTCCAGGGAATAGCCCTGATTGCGCACGGCCTTGATCTCTATGTCCGCGCCGAGGGCTGCCAGTTTTTTCCGGAGGTTGGAAACGTAAACCCAGACGACGCCGATCTCGGTTTCAGAATCATATCCCCACACCTTCTCCATAAAGCGGTCCGTGGAGATGATCTGTCCGGGATTCACGATCAACATTTCCATCATCTGAAAATCCTTGTTGGCCAGACGGACCTTCTTCTCCCCAACGGAGAGCTCAAACGTTGAACGGTTTAAGGTGACGTTACCAAGGGTAAGCACGTTATCCGTAAGGGTGCTTTGACGCCTTGTCATGGCACGCACCCGGGCAAGTAATTCCTTCATGGCAAAGGGCTTTCCCAGATAATCGTCTGCGCCGGAATCAAGTCCTTCCACGCGGTCGTCAACCTGCGTTTTCGCCGTAAGAAGAAGCACCGGAACCTGATTTTTGTGGGCCCTGAGGGTTCGGAGCACTTCCAGTCCACTTTTCTTGGGCATCATAATGTCAAGGATAATGCCGTCATATTCCTGTCCCTCCGCATAATCTAAGGCATCCTGACCATTATATACCGCATCCACGGAATAGTTGTTTCGCCGAAGCACCGCCGTCAAGGCTTCGCTCAATTCTTCCTCATCTTCCGCCAAAAGTAATCTCATGGGTTACTCCTTTCCAAAACATGGTCATTTCTCAAAGTTTTCAATCTATTTTTCCACGTTAGGTTCATTTTATCATGGAAACCTTAAATCTGCATTAAATTTATGCGCTAAGGTTGCACAAGAAAAAAAATAATGCGTTTCTTTCATAAATGTGTTAAAATAACGAGGAAAGATGGCATTTTGCGCATTTTTGCCGTCTTAGAAGAAAGGATTTTTTTAAGTCATCATGAACGAAAAAGTATTAAAAACCTTAGAATATAATAAGATCATCGACCTGCTGGCGCAGAAAGCCGATTCCGAACCGGGAAGGAAACTTTGCCGGGAGCTTTTGCCGTCCACGGACATTGAGGAGATCCGCACGGCGCAAGGCGAGACGAGGGATGCCATCTCCAAGATTTTCAAGTCTGGCAGCACCTCCTTTGGAAGCAACAAAGACCTCGGTTTTTCCATCCGGTCCTTAGAGATCGGCAGCACGCTCTCTTCCTCGGAATTACTGAAGATCGCGGGATTGTTGGACAACGTTAACCGCATCAAAACCTACGGGAAGAAGGAACGCGAGGATGCGCCGGAGGATCTGCTGGATCCTTATTTCACGGCACTTACGCCCCTGGTGCAGGTTGCAAACGAGATCAATCGCTGCATCATCGGCGAGGATGAGTTTGCGGATGACGCAAGTCCAAAGCTCAAGAGCATCCGCCGCAGCATCCAGGTCACGGGGGAGAAGATCCACAATCAGTTAAATTCCATGTTGACGGGCCCTTACCGCACCTATCTGCAGGATGCGGTGATTACCATGCGCAACAATCGCTACTGCATTCCCGTCAAGTCAGAATACAAGGGACAGGTGACAGGCATGGTGCACGACCAGTCCTCGAGCGGTTCCACGTTTTTCATCGAGCCTGCTGCCATCGTAAACCTCAACAATCAGCTGAAGGAGCTTGACCTTCAGGAGAAGGAAGAGATCGAGCACATTCTCGCAGAACTGAGTTATCTCTGCGCAGGTCATACGGAGGAACTCGCAGTGAACCAGCGCACCATGACAAAGCTGGACTTCATCTTTGCAAAGGCAAAGCTGGCACTGGATCAAAACGCGACGGAGCCGCAGTTCAACCGCAAGCACATCATTAACATTCGTAAGGGTCGTCATCCTTTGCTGGATAAGAAAAAGGTCGTTCCCATCGACATTCATCTCGGCCGCGATTTCGACCTCTTGATCATCACGGGCCCGAACACCGGCGGTAAGACCGTGTCCTTAAAAACCGTGGGACTTTTTACCTTGATGGGCCAGGCGGGGCTTCACATACCGGCATTGGACCGATCGGAGCTTTCCGTCTTTACGGAGGTCTTCGCGGACATTGGCGACGAACAGAGCATTGAGCAGAGTTTATCCACTTTCTCCTCTCACATGACCAGCATTGTCCACATATTGAAGCATGCGGACGAGCATTCCCTGTGTCTGTTTGATGAGCTCGGAGCCGGAACGGATCCGACGGAGGGCGCTGCACTTGCGATCTCCATCTTAAATTACCTGCATGACCGCGGCATCCGCACCATGGCGACCACGCATTACAGCGAACTAAAGATCTACGCACTCTCCACGGATTTCGTGCAGAACGCCTGCTGTGAATTCAGCGTGGAAACCCTGCAGCCGACCTATAAGCTTCTGATCGGCATTCCCGGAAAGAGTAACGCTTTCGCGATCTCTTCCAAATTGGGCCTTCCGGATGACATTATCAATGCCGCGAAAGAACAGATCAGCAAGGAAGAGACGAGCTTTGAAGACGTGATCGCGGATCTGGAAGAAAACCGCGTCCGCATGGAGAGAGAGCGTCAGGAGATCGAGAAGAAGAAGGAAAACATCCGTCTCCTGGAAGAACAGTTAAAACAGAAAAATGAAAAGATCGACAAAGCCAAGGACAAGATCCTGCGCGAGGCCAATGAAAAGGCGCGAGAGATCCTGCAGGATGCAAAGGACGTTGCAGACGAGACCATTCGCGACTTCAATAAGGCCAGCGCCATGGGCATCGACATGAAGACCTTGGAGCAAAAGCGTCAGGCCGTTCGCGACAAGATCAAGGAAAAGAACGACAAGCTCTCCCTTGGGCAAAAGCCCGCACAGACTACGAACGGCGTGAAGGGCCTTGATCCCAAGAAGCTCATGAAGGGTGATTCCGTAAAGATCGTTTCCATGAACCTGAAGGGAACCGTCAGCACCCTGCCGGACGCAAAGGGAAATCTCTTCGTACAGTGCGGCATCATGCGCATGCAGACCAACGTATCTGACTTAGTCATGATCAAGGAAGAGGATTTCAATGATCCGAAGCCAAACCGCGGTCAGACGACTGGCATCGGCAAGATCAAAATGTCGAAATCCCTGTCCGTTTCACCTGAGATCAATCTTCTCGGCAAGACCGTGGACGAGGCCTTGACGGAACTTGATAAATATTTGGATGATGCATATCTTGCACACCTTCCGAGCGTTCGCATCGTACACGGAAAAGGTACGGGAGCCCTTCGGAATGCCGTACATTCCCATCTGAAAAAGCTGCGGACCATTAAGGAATTCCGCCTGGGCGAATTCGGCGAAGGCGATGCCGGCGTGACGATTGCAACGTTTAAGTAAGATACGTCCGTTTCAGGCATGCAGAAAGTAAACAAGGAGAAAAATCTATGGCTGCCAAACAAAAAATCTTGATCGTAGACGATGACAATAACATTGCGGAGCTGATCTCCCTGTATTTGACGAAGGAATGCTTTGAGACCACCATCGTCAATGACGGGGAGTCCGTACTGCCCATTGTGGAAAAGGATCCTCCAAATCTGATCCTCTTAGACCTCATGCTTCCCGGCATGGACGGCTACCAGGTCTGCCGCGAGGTTCGCGCAAAACATGAGATTCCCATTATCATGCTCTCCGCCAAGGGCGAAGTGTTTGACAAGGTACTTGGCTTAGAGCTCGGCGCGGATGATTACGTGGAAAAGCCCTTTGATTCCAAGGAGATGGTGGCACGCGTAAAGGCCGTGCTCCGGCGCTATAAGACGGCTGCGCCCGCTCCTGCCCCGGAACCCGTGGAGCAATTTGTGGAAAAGAAGGTGGAATATCCAGATCTCACCATCAATCTTACGAATTATTCCGTGACGTACATGGGCCACAACGTGGACATGCCGCCGAAGGAGTTAGAGCTTCTCTACTGCCTCGCCGCTTCCCCGAACCGCGTGTATACCAGAGAACAGCTTCTTGACCAAGTCTGGGGTTACGAGTACATTGGCGATTCCAGGACCGTGGACGTTCACATCAAGCGTCTTCGCGAAAAGATCAAGGATCACGACAACTGGAAGATCACTACGGTACACAGCGTTGGCTATAAATTTGAAGTAAAAAGATAATGAGCCGCGCGCCATGCGCAAAGGAAAGTCTAAAAGCCCATGAAAAAAACGCTATATTTAAAATTTTTGTTGGCTTATCTCATCTTTGGCATCTTTGGCTTCATTGTGGTATCCACCTTCAGTCCCGGCATGGTGAGGGATCATTTCGTTAAGGATTCCGCCGAGCGGTTTTACTCGGAAGCCAATCTGATCGCCAGTACGTACGCCAGCGAGCTTTATAACAGCGAGATTGACTTGATTACCGTAAAGGAACAGATCGATGCCCTGGCGCTGTATTTGAACGCCTCCATTCAGATCATCAACCCTTCTGGACGCGTCATCTTGGACAGTGAAAAAGAGATCAACGTGGAAGAGATCAACGTGATCGCGCATTTTGATCCAACGGTCACGGAAAACTCATATTACATGATAGACCGTTTTTTCAATACGTTTGACAAACAATATCTGTCCGTGATCGCCCCGATCACGTCCGACTTTAAGGTAAAGGGTTACGTGGTCATTCACTATGCGATCAGCGAGATCGATCGGATGAGTAATCGCTTGACGGGCATCTTTATGATCACGTTCGGCATCCTGTTCTTTCTGTCCATGATCATATTGATCTTCTTTACGGAGATTGTTTACGTGCCACTTCGCAAGATCACGCATGCAACGGAACAATATGCATCCGGAAACATGCACTATGAGTTTCAGATCGACAGTGACGATGAGATTGGTTATCTGGCTGCCTGCTTGAATTATATGGCCAGTGAAATCGCGCGAGCGGAGGATAATCAAAAGAAATTCGTGGCGAACGTGTCTCACGACTTCCGCTCTCCCTTAACTTCCATCAAGGGATACCTGGAGGCCATGCTGGACGGAACGATCCCGCCGGAGATGTATGAAAAATATCTGGGAATCGTACTAAATGAGACGGAACGACTGACAAAGCTTACGAACAGCCTGCTCACGCTGAATAACCTGAATACGAAGGGCATGCTGTTAGAGAAAACGGACTTTGACATCAATAACGTGATCCGGAACATTGCCGCATCCTTCGAAGGCTCCTGCCTTAAGAAGAAGCTTGCCATTGAGGTGATCCTGACGGGCGAGGAAATGTACGTGAACGCCGACATGGAGAAGATCAAGCAGGTAATCTACAATCTTCTGGACAATGCCATCAAGTTCAGTCATCACGACAGCGTGATCACGATCGAGACCACGGAAAAGAAGAATAAGATCTTCATCTCCGTCAAGGATAACGGTATCGGCATTCCGAAGGATGACTTAAAGCTGATCTTCGAACGGTTTTACAAATCGGATCTCTCCCGCGGTAAAGATAAGAAGGGCACGGGCCTTGGTCTTTCCATCGTAAAAGAGATCATCAATTCACATAACGAAAACATCAACGTCATCAGCACGGAGGGCGTTGGCACGGAGTTTGTATTCTCTTTGCCCATGTCCAAACACAAGAATGATGAGGCTTAACCACGTAAAGGGGCCGAAGGACAAGTCTTCAAATACGGAAAACAAGACCTTCAGCCCCTTTGTAGTAAGCTAATTCCATAAAAAAGAGATTTCTTCCCCGTTCTCTCCATATTTGTTGCTTTTTCATCTTGCCCAACAGGAGAAAGCAACACGTATCCGCCATTACTTCTGCCATGTTGCCTTTTCGATCTCGGGCAATCCAAATAAGCAACTAAATTCCCATATAAGCCTCTACATGTTGCTTTTATCGCCTTCATGCTTCTTAAAAGGCAACATGTGACGGCATTTGTCATGCTTTTGTTACTTTTGCCTCCCATGAGGGCTCGGACTCTTCTGGCGAGGTATTCTTCGGAAGATTCTGGCCCACCTTGCCTCCCGCGAGGACTCTGTCCTCTCTGGCGAGGCATCGGGATCACGCTCTCACTTAATCCTCGCTGCATCAGACCAAAAATAGATTAAATGCCTTGGCAAACCCCGATCTGTAGATAATCATTTATTTCATTAGTTTTTGAATAAAAAACCGGCAGAATAAGCCTATGCTTATTCCGCCGGGATATAATTACAGGAATGTTATTTTGCTGCTGCCTTCTTGTTCTTTCCAGTCAAGGTCTGGATGCCTTCGATCACGAGGATGACGGCAAGGACAATGAGGAGAATGCCAAGCACGGTCTGCGCGTAAGGACCCCAGTCAGCGCCACCCTTTGAGATGGCCGTGATCTGAGCCTTAACGGTCAGAATCAGGGAACAGATGGTAACAACCATCATGAATGCCATGGGGATTAAGAACATCTTGTTGTTCTTTCCGATGTTGCCAAGCCAGGTAGCCACTGCAAGGAGTCCAAGTCCTGCAAGAAGCTGGTTAGCCGCACCGAAGAGGCCCCAGATCTTGCTCCAACCGGTAAGTCCAAGAAGAATACCAAGAACTACGGTCAGAATCGTTGCGAAATAGGGATTTACAAGAATCTTCTTGTAGCCGGACTTGATGTCCTTAGTGGTCTGTCCGGGCTCCAGCCAAAACTCCTGGAACATAAATCTTGCAAGACGAGTTGCAGTATCCAAGGAGGTCAGACAGAATGCGGAGTATGCAAGAACAAGCAAGGTATAAAGTACATGTTCAGCTCCGGCAAGTCCAGGAATAGTAGCTACCATCTTGGAAATACCTCCGGCAAAAATACCGGTAGGGCCAGTAAGCTGCGCATCAGGATTTGCAATATTCCACTTCTTTGCATATGCGATTGCACACAAAGTTAAAATCGCAAGTACGCACTCGAGAAGCATGCCACCATATGCGATGGGCTTTGCATCCTTTTCCTTATCCAACTGCTTGGACGTGGTACCAGAAGAAACCAGGGAATGGAATCCGGAAATAGCGCCGCAGGCAACGGTGGTAAACAGGATCGGGAACAGATAACTGCCATTTACGTTAAATCCTGCAAATGCAGGGAAGGATGCGGGATCAATGTTCGGATGAGCTCCGATAACTCCAAAAGCTGCAATAATCAGCATCGCATAAAGAAGGAAAGAACTTAAGTAATCACGAGGCTGAAGCAGAATCCAAACAGGAGTTACGGATGCAATGGCAATATAGATACCTACAATGATCATCCAAGTGTTCGTGGTCAAATAAATGGGATGGAAATTCATACCAATCACAAGGCAAAGCACAATCGCAACAACGCCCAGAATCGTGGAGATCAGCATGGGGGCATTTCTGCGATATACCGCAAAACCAAAGATAATGGCTATCAAAATAAAAAGCAAGGATACCATTGCAACGGATGCATTTGCCGCGCTGGCCGTTTTATCAATGACGCCATCCTTTACGGTCGCGCCAAAGGTACCTGCCACGATGGATGCAAATGCTGCTACTACAAGAATCAAGGTCAGGTACGAGAAAATAATGAAAAGTCTCTTTGCGCGACGGCTCATGTTTACGGAAATAATCTCTCCGATAGACTGTCCCTTATGCCGGATGGAAGCAAAAAGGGCGCCAAAGTCGTGTACGCCGCCAAAGAAGATGCCACCGACCAAAACCCAGAGGGTTACGGGCAACCAACCGAACATGGCTGCGCTGATCGGTCCAGTGATGGGGCCTGCGCCTGCGATGGATGAAAAATGATGTCCCATCAAAACGGGAGCTTTCGCGGGAACGTAATCTACGCCGTCTTCCAGCGTATGTGCGGGAGTCTCTTCCTTATTCTCCCCTACGCCCCACTGTTTGCAAAGCCATCCACCGTAGAGGATATAGCCGGTAAGGAGAACGGCGATGCAAATGATGAGCAGTACTAATGTGTTCATTCAAAAATCATCTCCTTTTCTTATTAGAATTGAACAACACCTTTTTCATTACTTTTTCCACGCTTCTACCGCCTGCATTTGAAGATATTTGATTATTTTGAACCTCTAACACGGCCGTATGAAGATCCATCCATCCGTGGAAAGAGAAACGAAAACTTTTGAATTTGCGGCACTTTTTTAATGCCTTCCTTGCGTCCTCTTCGCAAGAATTACAAACAAACATTGGCGTAATATAGGTATACATGTGCCCCGGACCGACGTGGGCCATTTTCATGCCCTCTTCCAGCGCATGCTCCTTACACTTTTCGAACAACTCCAGCGTTAGCACGTCCGTTTGGAACAGAAATAAGAATTCCTCGGAATTTTCCGACCAAAGCTCAGCCTTCTGGGACAGGACGTATTTTTGGGATTTTTCATAATATTCGCAGATGGCGCAAAGTGGCAAGCCTTCCGGCCTTTCGCCCGCTTCCAATTGTTTTACGTTATAATATGCCTGAAAACTGGATAATAATCTCTCCGTCGCACTTTCAATCGTGTATTCCATGGATTTATCTCACAAATTTTATCTATTCCCCGTCCTTTGTACCTGACGCGACTGCTTATTCCTAAAAATACCGTAAATTATTTATAAAATCATATTTAATATACTCTTTGCGTCGTAATAATTCAATATGAAAACCCAAAAAGTCTGAAAAAAATATTGAGAATCAAGACAAAAAAAGCTATAATGAAAAAAATCATTGAAATGCGAAGAAGGTGTCTTATGGAACAAAATCAGGAAACAAAAGAAACGACTTCACCATCCCAAAAAAAGAAAAAAAATGGTCCCGGTCACCTGAAGGAACGGAACCATTTTGACGCGAAAGACATGATCCTTCTCGTGGTCATGCTGATCGTAATTTACAGTATTATGACTTGGGTGAAGTTTTTGGCGGAGGAAAAAACAAATGCCGAAAATGCCAGTCAGGAAACCGTAGTGGAATCCATCCAAAATGACATGGAATAAAAAATGGGAGCTAAGGCTCCCATTTTTGTTATTCTTCAGATTCAAAAACCTTCGGTGCGGCGTATTCTTCGTCCGTGATGACAGGCTTGATGGCTTCTCCGTCCACAATGACGGAAATGGACAGGGCAGGTCCCGTCACCAAGCCGGTATTTCCCAAGGCAGCAATCACGTCGCCTCTTTTCACTTCGTCACCCGGCCTCACCGTATATTCACTCAAATGCCAGTATCTGACCTTCGCGCCATTTTCCGCTGCCAAGACCACGTAATAACCATACGGGATCTCATAATCACACTCTTCGATAACGCCGTCAGAAACGGCAAGGATCTCATCTCCCTTTGTGCCGGCAAAACAGGCAACGTATAATTTTTGCCCCTTGACGGTAGATTCGCAGAAGGTTTCATAATAGACGTCCTTTACGGGACAGATCCACGTATCATATGCCATTCTCACCAGCGGCAAGGTCTCCCGTTCTCCGTCCTTAAACTCCTTTGTGATTTCTTCGGTCTGCGTTTCTTCCTTCGGGGCCACGAATTGCTCCAGCTCCGTCCTCACTGCCGCCGTGGACTGCACTTCAGCTTCACTGGTTCCACGTCGTCCAATGATGCCAAGCTTCGCCAGGATTCCTGCCGCCGCGATGAACAGGCATAAAACGCACAATGAGCCAAAGGCAAGTCTCTTTTGCTTAAAAATACAAATCCGCGTGGAGATCTCAACTGTTTCCTCCGTCAGTTGATTTAGAGTCTGTTTTACTTTTTCTTCATAGGAATGTGGCAGCGTCAGCTTTTCCTTCCTTGCTTTTTCAAAAATAACGTCATCAAAAGCATCCTTCATCATCCTTCTCCTTTTTCCGAAACTATAATTCCAAATGGTTTTTCAATGCCTCTCTTCCCCTGGAGAGCCTAGATTTTACGGTTCCCTGCGTAAGATGCAGTATCTTGCTGATCTCCTTTATGGAAAAGCCAAAATAATAATATAAAACGATAATCTTGGAATGCTTTTCCTTTAGATTCATCACGGCGTTCCAAAGCTCCGACTCCGATCCATCATACGCGTTTACGGTTTCTCCCACGTCTTCCAGGGAATCCATAAGCTCCACCCTTTTCTTCTTCCGCAGGAAAGTCTTTGCGTTATTCGCTATGATCGTCAAGATCCAAAACTTAAACTTTGTCGGATCCTTCAAGGTACTAAGGCGCTCCCAAGCCGTCAGAATGGCATCTCCCACCACGTCCTCCGCATCATGTTCATTTTTCAAAATGCTGAGGGCCAATCGATACATTTGAGACTGATATTCTATTATTAGTCGTTCGAATTCGTCCTTTTTCATTTTGATTAATTTGCCATATCCTCCTTAATAAAATCGCTCCTTAATAAAATCGCTTCGCGATATGTTGCTCCATTCCACTTTGCCACGCTGTTGAAACATGTTTCACCTATAAGACTCCCAGAATCTGCAAACGGTTCCATTTGAAATAAAAAAGTTTGAAATAAAAAACCTCGGCAAAAAGCCGAGGCCTTTATCCAGGTTATTCTCTCTCATCCTTCGCATAGAGAAGCTTTAGAATGATCGGCGTGGAGATGCTTGAGCATATGATCAGAAGGATCACGGCCGTAAAATATACCGGCGTAAGAAGCCCTACGGACAAGCCCTTCTGTGATACGATCAAGGCGACCTCGCCGCGCGTCATCATGCCGACGCCAATTTTCAGGCTATCCTTGAAGCTAAACCGGCAAAGCTTTGCCATCAGGCCACAGCCTATAATCTTGGCAATCAGGGCGACTAGTACAAATCCGATTGAAAAAATAACAATACCCGCGTCAATGTTGTCAATGCTGGTCTTCAAGCCAATGCTGGCGAAAAAGACGGGCCCAAACAGCATGTAGGAATTGATGTCAATCTTTTCGTCAATGTACTGGGAATCCTGGATGGAGCAAAGGACAATGCCCGCAACGTAAGCACCGGTGATGTCCGCAATGCCAAACCATTTTTCCGCGCCGTAGGCAAAGGCAAAGCAAAGCGCCAGTCCGAGGATCGGGATTCTTCTGGTGTGGGGATAGCGCTGATCCAATTTCTGGAAGATCAGGTACAAAATGAATCCAACGCCAACGGCTGCCAGGAAGAACAAAAGCGTGGAGATCACGACGCCCATGGGATCCGTGTCCGGATTCTTGAATCCGATGACGAAGGTCAGGACGATAATGCCAATGACGTCATCAATAATGGCGGCGCTTAGGATCGTCGTTCCGACCTTACCCTTTAGCTTGCCTAGCTCTTTTAGGGCCTGCACCGTGATGCTGACGCTCGTCGCGGTCATGATCACGCCCACAAATACGGCCTTGTAAAATTCCTCGGAACCCCAAGGCGCCATGCCGTAAAGCCCAAAATATAACAGGGTTCCGCCCGCCAGCGGAACAAATACGCCCGCACAGGCAATAAGAAACGCAATCGGTCCCGTCTTCATTAAATCCTTAAGGTTTGTCTCCAAACCTGCCGAGAACATGAGAAGCACCACGCCGATCTCCGCCATGTGGGACAGGAACTCCGTCTGCTCCACCAATCCCAAGATACTGGGACCGATGAGAAGTCCCGCTATGATCTCTCCGACCACCTGCGGAGCCTTTAGTTTTCTGGCCACGATTCCAAAGAACTTTGCAAAGATCACAATGATCGCCAGATCACGAAATATCAAATATGCTTCCATTTCTCTAATGCACCTCGCTATTTATGCTTTTTATATTCAACCTTCATTTATGCTTTATCTTATTCTCAGCATATTCATTATACACGTTTCAAAAATGAAATCAAGAACAGTTTTTGACTCATATCATGATTTTCCGCTGTTTCAAGCATTCTTCTTGCCCGATTTTGCGAAGGGAGCCACCTCTACAAACCCCAAGTTGTCGAGCTGTCCATTCGCATGCGGCGGTGCCGCATTGCTCATTTCGCGCTGTCGCGCTATGTGTCTGTCGGCATAAATGCGCTTGTGTGAGCAAGCTCCCACCGCGCCTTATGCGACATCCACGCACCGCTTGTAGGAACACGCAAACCCTGATTTGCAAAATGAAATCATAAACGTAAAATGAGGGTACGTTAATCACGTACCCTCATCATTTTTTTGATTTGAATCTAACTTATGATCCTACGTTTAGTTATCTTAATGCATTATCACTATGCAGGCAGGCGCTTATTCGTCCTCTTCTTCCTTCGGAAGATTGATTTCCTTGTCTGGATCGTCTTCGACGTCTTCCATGAAAGCATGTTCCGCATTCATCTCGGATTCTGCGTATTCCGCGTCAACGCTGGCTTCCGCATCCTCAATGTTGTCGAATTCCTGATTTCCGTCGGAAATCTTTTCGCGAACCTTGGCGATCTGGGCGATGGTCACGCCGTCCTTTAAGTTCATCATCTTCACGCCGGAGGTAATTCTTCCGAGTTTGGAGATATCCTGCATGCGCAGCTGAATGATAATGCCTTCGGTCGTGATCATCATGATCTCATTGTCATCATTCACGGCCTTCACGCCAACTACAAAGCCCGTCTTGTCCGTGATCTTGTAGCACTTCACGCCCTTACCGCCGCGCTTTTGCACGTTGAATTCCTTCAGATACGTGCGCTTTCCAAGACCATGCTCGGAAACAATGAGAAGCGAATCGCCCTGGCTTTGAAGCTGCATGCCAATGATCTCGTCCTGATCCTCTAAGTTCATGCCGATCACGCCCATGGAGGTTCTTCCGGTAGGACGCACGTCGGTCTCCTTAAAGCGGATGCACTGTCCAAATCTCGTAACGAGGAAGATCTCGTCATCGTTCTTGGTGGTCTTTACTTCGATCAGCTCATCGTCATCGCGGAGATTGATCGCCGCGAGGCCATTCTTTCTCACGTTCTCATATTCCACAAGAGAAGTCTTCTTTACGATGCCCTTCTTGGTCACCATGAAGAGATTCTTCTCGTCCTCGTATTCCTTGATCGGGATCATGGCGGTGATCTTCTCTCCGGGATTTAACTGGAGAAGGTTGACAATCGCCGTTCCGCGGGCAGTTCTTCCTGCCTCAGGGATCTCATATGCCTTCAGGCGGTATACGCGGCCCATGTTGGTGAAGAAGTTCAGGTAATGATGATTTGTCGTCATCAGTAGGTCTTCGATGTAGTCATCCTCGATAGTCTGCATGCCCTTGATGCCCTTGCCGCCGCGGTTTTGGGCCTTGAAATTATCCACCGTCATGCGCTTGACGTAACCAAGTTTCGTCATGGCGATGATCGTATTTTCATGAGGGATCATGTCCTCGATGGAAATGTCAAACTCATCAAAGCCGATCTTACTTCTTCTGTCATCACCGTACTTGATGGCGATGATCTGGATTTCTTCCTTGATCACGCCAAGGAGGAGCTTTTCATCCGCAAGAATGGCCTTTAATTCTGCGATCTTTGCCACAAGTTCTTTATGCTCGTCCTCAAGCTTTGCTCTTTCCAAACCTGTCAGGGCACGCAGTCTCATGTCCACAATGGCCTGCGCCTGCACGTCAGAGAGCTCGAAGCGCTGAATCAAACGATCCTTTGCTTCCTGGGTATTCTGGCTGCTGCGGATGATGGAGATCACTTCGTCAATGAAATCCAGTGCCTTCAAGAGGCCTTGTAAAATGTGGTCGCGCTCCTCCGCCTTGTTTAGATCGTACTTGGTGCGGCGGGTAACCACGTCCTCCTGGTGCTTGATGTAGTAATTTAGCATGTCGAGGAGGCTCATGACCTTGGGCTCGTTGTTGACGAGCGCCAGCATGATCACGCCAAAGGTATCCTGCAGCTGCGTGTGCTTATAAAGCTGGTTCAACACCACGTTCGGATTCGAGTCACGGCGAAGTTCGATCACGACTCTTACGCCCTCGCGGTTTGACTCGTCACGGATGTCCGTGATGCCGTCGATCTTTTTCAGTTTAACCAACTCAGCGATCTTAATGATCAGATTCGCCTTGTTCACCATGTAGGGAAGCTCCGTGGCGATGATCTGATTCTTTCCGTTGGGAAGGGTTTCAATGTTAGTCACGGCGCGAACGCGGATCTTTCCGCGGCCCGTGCGGTATGCTTCTTCACAGCCTCTGGTTCCGAGGATCAAACCGCCCGTAGGGAAGTCAGGCGCTTTTACGATCTCCAGGATCTCATCAATGGAAGTTTCACGGTTCTCCTGAACCCTGTTGTCGATGATCTTCACAACGGCCTGCACCACTTCGCGAAGATTGTGGGGAGGAATGTTGGTAGCCATGCCGACTGCAATACCAGTGGTACCATTTACCAAGAGATTGGGATAACGGCTGGGCAAAACAACGGGCTCTTTCTCCGTGTCGTCAAAGTTCGGCACAAAGTCCACGGTATCCTTTCCGATGTCGGCAAGGAGCTCCATGCTGATCTTGGAAAGTCTTGCTTCCGTGTAACGCATGGCAGCCGCGCCGTCACCGTCCATGGAACCAAAGTTTCCGTGACCGTCCACGAGAGGATATCTGGTATTCCAATCCTGCGCCATGTTAACCAAGGCGCCATAGATGGAACTGTCGCCGTGAGGATGGTATTTACCCATGGTGTCACCGACAATACGCGCACTCTTACGATGCGGCTTGTCCGGTCCGTTATTCAGCTCGATCATGGAGTAGAGCACGCGCCTCTGTACGGGCTTTAAGCCGTCGCGCACGTCAGGAAGCGCGCGGGCCGCGATAACGCTCATGGCATAATCGATGTAAAATGTCTCCATTCTCTCTTTCAGATCGACCTCATGGATCTTATCGATCTCATTTGGCTTCTGATCAAAAACGTCGTCGTTCATGATTCCTCTTTCTGTCCGGGTGGACATTTATATTTCCGATACTCTTCAAAACTTGAATGTCATAAGAGAAGGTTAAATATCCAAATTCTTTACAAACTTTGCGTTCTCTTCAATAAACTCACGGCGGGGTTCCACCTTATCGCCCATGAGCGTCGTGAAGGTCAGATCCAGTTCGGATTCAGACTCCTCGTCATAATTAACGCGAAGCAGAATTCTTCTCTCGGGATCCATGGTGGTCTCCCAAAGCTGTTCCGCATCCATCTCGCCCAGACCTTTATAACGTTGGATCTTGTTGTTCTGGTCACGGCCAACTTCCTTCAGAATGTTATCCAGTTCTTCGTCGCTGTAGGCATACCAGATCTTCTTATTCTTCTCCAACTTATACAGGGGCGGTTTTGCAAGGAACACATGGCCCTGTTTGATCAATTCCGGCATGAAGCGATAGATGAACGTAAGGAGCAGAGTGCTGATGTGAGCACCGTCCACGTCGGCATCGGTCATGAGAATGATCTTATTGTAACGAAGCTTTGTGATGTCAAAGTCTTCGTGAATGCCGGTGCCGAAGGCCGTGATCATGGCCTTGATCTCCGCATTGGCATAAATCTTGTCAAGTCTTGCCTTTTCCACGTTCAGAATCTTGCCTCGAAGGGGCAAGATTGCCTGCGTTGCACGGCTTCTTGCGGTCTTTGCACTTCCGCCTGCGGAATCTCCCTCTACAATGTAGATCTCGCAGTTCTGGGGATCCTTGTCGGAACAGTCAGCAAGCTTTCCGGGAAGTGCCATGCCGTCAAGGGCAGTCTTTCTTCTGGTCAGGTCCCTTGCCTTTCTGGCTGCTTCTCTTGCACGCTGCGCAAGAATGGATTTCTCACAGATGGATTTTGCCACCGTGGGATTTAACTCAAGGAAGTAGGTGAGCTGTTCGCTGACAGTGTTATCAACGGCTCCCCTTGCCTCACTGTTTCCAAGCTTTTGCTTTGTCTGACCCTCAAATTGAGGATCCTCGATCTTAACGCTGACAATTGCGGTCAGGCCCTCGCGAATGTCCTCACCGGAAAGGTTCGGCTCATTGTCTTTTAAGAGCTTTGCCGTTCTTGCATAATCATTAAACGTCTTCGTGATCGCGTTTCTAAAGCCCTGGAGGTGTGTTCCGCCCTCGGGCGTGTTAATGTTATTTACAAAGCTAAATACGCTTTCGTTGTAAGAATCATTGTGCTGGAAGGCAACTTCAACGTAAACGCCGTTCTTTTCTCCCTCAAAGTAAAGGATGTTGTCGTAAAGAGGTGTCTTGCTCTTGTTAAGATATTCCACGAATTCCTTGATTCCGCCCTCATAGAAGAACTCAATGACCTTCTGCTTGCGACCGTTTTCTAAGGTGATCACGTGGGATTTTCCAATCTGACCGCCGGTTTTCGTCTTTTTAGCAACGGAATTTTCCTCCGTTCCAAAAAGATCCTTGGATTCTTCGATTGCCTGATCTGCCTCTTCCTCAGCTAAAGTATTCTCATTCTCTTGATCTGCCTGCTCCGCCTTCTGAAGCTTTTGATCATCAAAGGCTCTGTCCAAAAGATCACTGATCTGGCTGTTTTCAAAGCTTTCCGCAGCTTCCTCTTCCTGACGGTCATCCCTTAAAATAATGCGAAGACCTTTAGTCAAAAAGGCCATTTCCCGAAGTCTTCTCTTTAATACGTCAAAATCATATTCCGTCGTTTCGGTGAAGATCGTGTCATCCGGAAGGAAGGTTACCTTTGTTCCCGTTTTTTCAGCGGGACAGGTTCCGATTTCCTTTAAGGGATAGCATACGTGACCTCTTTCATAGCGCTGTTTGTAAATCTTTCCTTCCTGGCAAATCTCAACCTCAAGCCAGTTGGAAAGTGCATTTACAACGGACGCGCCAACTCCGTGAAGACCTCCGGAAACCTTATATCCTCCACCGCCAAACTTTCCGCCGGCATGCAAAATGGTAAATACCACTTCCACCGCAGGAATTCCGGCTTTATGGTTGATGCCGACGGGAATTCCTCTTCCGTTATCAATGACGGTCACGGAATTATCCTCGTTGATGGTCACGTCTATGGTATCACAAAAACCAGCCAAAGCCTCATCCACCGCATTGTCAACGATCTCATAGACAAGATGGTGAAGTCCTCTGCTGGAGGTGGTTCCAATATACATGCCAGGTCTTTTCCGAACGGCTTCCAAACCTTCCAGAATCTGGATCTGGTCCGCTCCGTATTCGTGATCAACCATGGTACTGCTAAGATTTTCTTCGCTCATGAAGTTACGCACTCCTTATATATTACTCTTTCTCTTCACTCATTTTTTCAACGGATCCATTCGTCACCTTAAAGACTCTGTCAATCTCAAAGCGATTATTGACAAATTCCTCCAAACCGGTGCAGGTTATGATGGTCTGAATGTTTCCGATGCTGTTTAACAAATAATTCTGGCGATTGCTGTCAAGCTCAGACAATACGTCATCCAAGAGCAGGATCGGCGTATCTTTCGTTATCTTTTTCACCAACTCAATCTCAGAAAGCTTTAGAGACAAGGCCGCCGTCCTCTGCTGGCCTTGGGATCCAAACTTCCGGATATCCACGTCGCCGATCAGAAAACTAAAGTCATCCCTGTGGGGACCGACCGTCGTCATCTTTGACCTAACGTCTCGCTCCTGGTTTTCCAAAAGCTTTTTCTCAAAATCTTCAATCTGGACGTCTGGTTCATAAACAATCTTAATCTTTTCCCTTCCGCCGGAAAGACTGAAGTGAATTCCTTCAATGATCTCATTCAGCTGTTCCACAAAGAGCTTTCTTCTCTCTATGATCTTACTTCCGTAAGAAACCAGCTGCATGTCCCAAATATTTAAGGTTTCCCGAAGCTGAGGATTAAAGTACATGTCCTTCAGCAAGGTATTTCTCTGTTCTACGATCTTATTGTAATTGCTAAGATTATAAAAATAAAAACTGTCCAGCTGGCAGAGCTCCATGTCGACAAAACGTCTTCTCTCCGAAGGACCATTTTTTATAATTCCAAGATCTTCCGGCGAAAAGAACACAACATTACAAAGCCCAATCAGATCCGCCGCTTTTTTAACCCTTTGTCCGTCAATCGCAAGTCCCTTTGACTTACTTTTCCTAAGATGCATGTCTATGCGGGTTTCCACGTTCTCTTTCTCGATCACGGTTCTGACGTGAGCTTCCTCTTTGTTGAAATTTATAATGTCCCTGTCCTTGCTGCCTTTGTGAGATTTAGTCGTGGCAGAAATGTAAATGGCTTCCAGGATGTTTGTCTTTCCCTGCGCGTTATCTCCGTACAAAATATTGGTACCGGGACTAAATTCCATGGAAAGATGATCATAATTTCTGTAATCAGACAACTCAATGGATTTAATGATCATTTATCTTACTCAACCTTCACTTTGTTGCCCTGATATTCCACAATATCCCCGGCCACTATTTTTCTTCCTCTTCTGGTATCTATTTCTCCATTTACCTTCACAAGTCCGTCTTGGATCACGTACTTTGCGTCCACTCCGGACTCCACAAGCCCGGCAAGCTTCAAAACCTGTCCGAGCTTTATAAACTCGTCCTTAATCTTAACTACTTCCATACCTTTTACCTTTTATGAAACCGTCGTAAAGTTTACCGGCAATACCAGATAAATGTAAGACTCGTCATCATTCTTGATGAAGCAAGGTGCCTTGGAATTCACCATGTAGAGGTCAACTTCCTCGTCATCAATAACTCTGAGTGCGTCGATCAGGAACTTCGGGTTAAATCCGATCATCAGATCCTTACCCTGCTTCTCCACGTCGATTTCTTCATTCATGCTGCCAAGGGTAGAATTGATCTTAAGTTCAATAAATCCGTCGCTAACGTTGATAATAATGGGTTTTTTGTCTCCTTCCTTCACAAGAAGGGTAGCTCTGTCGATACAGTTTAAAAGCTCTCTCTTATTGACCGTTACCTTGGTCTCATAATCACTCGAAAGCATCTGCTCCACCTTGAAGTATTCGCCCTCGATCAATCTGGAAACAACCAGGGTATCGTCAAACTCAAACAAAACGTGATTATTCGTAAAGGAAATGGTTACGTCCTTATCCGCATCTCCGGGAATGATCTTTGAAATTTCATTTAAGGTCTTTCCGGGAACGATCAGACGAGCCGTATCATAATGATCCTTCAGCTGGATCTTACGAATGGAAATTCTGTGGCCGTCAAGGGAAACCACCTTTAACTCATTTCCATTGATGTCAAACAATTCACCAGTCATCAGCTTGTTGTTCTCATTGTCAGAGATGGAAAAAATCGTCTGACGTATCACTTCCTTCAGGGTAAACTGGCTGATCAAAATCTGATGATTCTTTTCTACGATGGGAAGATAAGAGAAATCCTCTCCTGATTTTCCAATAATGGTAAAATTAGATTTTTCACATTTGATAAAGGTCTTAAAGGATCCGTCAGACTCTATGGTAACGTCGCTGTCCGGAAGCTTTCTGATAATGTCCAGGAACATCTTTGCATCCAGGGCAATAATGCCTTTTTCGATCACTTCACCTTCAATGGTGGTCTCCATGCCAAGCTCCATGTCATTGGCAGTCAACTTAATATAATTTTTTGTAGCATCTACAAGAATACATTCAAGAATAGACATCGTCGTCTTGTTGGGAACTGCTTTTGATACAATCTGTAAACCAGCCAAAAGATTTGATTTTGAACATACGAATTTCATAACGTGCATATCTCCCTTCGCGTCATTGTACCTGTCTGTTGGACCCCTATGATATAAAATAAAAAAGAAAGTTCGTATTATTCTTAGTAATAGGAGTTGATATGTGCAAAACTACTCTTATTGTACCATTTTTAAGGGAAAAATGGAATGGAAAACGAGTGAATAATTTCAGAAAAACTCAAATTTTTTCAAAAGTTATTCACGTTTGAGAAGGGTTAATTTTCTTCTCAATAATTTCAATTTTGTTCTGAAGATCCTTGTTTGTGGATATCTCCGCTTCTATTTTGGAACAACCGTGGATAACCGTGGTATGATCTTTTTTATTAAGAAGCTTTGCAATGTTTGTGTATGAGGTATCCGTAAGCTTCCGGCAGAGATACATGATGATCTGTCTGGGAACAACAAACTCGGAATTTCTCTTTTTGGAAGTAATGTCCTCAGATTTTACGCCAAAATGCTCCGAAACCACGTCAATAATGAGATTTGGCGTAATTTCGTTGGATTTATTGGGATCTATCATATCCTTTAAGGCTTCTTCCGCAACAGCCAGGGTAATGTCCTGATCAAGCTTGTTGAGCTTTGCGAAAGCGACGATCTTGTTAAATGCGCCTTCCAGCTCACGAATGTTGGATTTAATGTTGTTTGCAATGTATTGGATGACTTCTTCGGAAATGATCTTTTCACAGGATTCCGCATTCTTTCGAAGAATGGCAACCTTCGTCTCATAATCAGGCGGCTGGATGTCTGCAGTAAGGCCCCACTCGAATCTGGAACGGAATCTTTCATCCAAAGCGCTCATTTGTCTGGGAGGCTTATCGGAAGAAAGAATGATCTGCTTTCCGGCTGCATGAAGAACGTTGAAGGTATTGAAGAACTCTTCCTGGGTACTTTCCTTTCCTATAATAAATTGAACGTCATCGACCATGAGCACGTCGACGGTTCTGTATTTTTCACGAAGCTTTGTCATGGAAGCTGCATTACCGCTTCTGATGGATTCGATCACTTCATTCGTGAATTCCTCACTGGTTACGTAGAGAACCTTCATGTTGGGATGGTTGTCCAGGATCATGTGGCCGATGGAGTGCATCAAGTGCGTTTTTCCAAGCCCGGGACCGCCATAGAGATACAAAGGATTGTAAGTGATCTCAGGATAGGATTCCGCAACGGCCAGAGAAGAAGCATGCGCAAATTTATTGTTACTTCCAACGACAAAAGTTTCAAAACGATATCTTGGAATGAGATTTGCGTTTTCGTGAGTCACGTTATTTATGGATCCATGATCTGTAATCTTCTCGGAAATGCTGGCAGTTCCGGTGGAAGGAATCTTATTTTCCAATAAGAAATTCACGTCATAATCATGGTCAAACATTTCCGTAATGGTAACTTTAAAGAAATTTGTGAATTTTTTTGAAATGTAATCCAGGGCACTTGCCTGATCCGACGGGATAAGAATGTTTACGACGTCATCCTTAACGCTGTAGAACTCTAAGGATTCAATCCAAGTACGATAAGAAATGTCAGAAAGATCATATTCCCTCCTGACACTTTCCTTGATGTCATTCCATTTTTCCTTCATGATTTCCATAAAAAAACACCTGAACCTTCCCAAACTAGTTTGGTAAAATGACTTGAAAAGACATATAAGCCGACATTAAACCATCGTACTAATTCTATAATAAATCCAGAAATATTTCAAATGATAGTTTTGAACGTCCTTTTTGAAAAAGTTATCCACGTATTGTTGATAATTATGTTTATAAGTGAGAAAAATTTCTATGAACGTGGATATTTACGTAAAAGGGTGGATAAGTTATCCTTAAGCTTGTGAATCAATATTAAGTGCATTTTTCGGGTAAATTCACATTTGTTTTCACAAAAAATGGGAGTTTTTTAACTAGATATCCACATTAAGTGAATAATATGTGGATATCTGATTTCATCATTTTTTACGTGTATATGTACGTGGATAAGTGAAAAATGCGAAAAAATTTATTTTTTTGTATTCTCTTTTTTCTTTATTTTTCGGGATTTTTATAAATTTTTTCTTGACGTGGCTCGTTATTTTTTATACAATCAATATGCTATTTTCCTGTAAAAGTAAAGGAGGTGCCTTATCATGAAGATGACATTTCAGCCTAAAAAGCGTTCCCATGCCAGAGTCCATGGCTTTAGAGCTAGAATGAGTACTCCCGGCGGAAGAAAAGTGTTAGCAGCAAGACGTGCAAAGGGAAGAAAAAAGATTTCTGCTTAACGATATAAACTGCTATGGGTCACAGCAATGTGACCTTTTTTTCTATAAAATTTGAGCAGGAAATCTTCATTAAATTAATTATGAAATTTTCGGAATCCTTAAAAAAGAATCACCAATTCCAGTTTGTTTACAAGAATGGCAGATCTTATGCCAACAAATATTTTGTAATGATCATAAAGGAAAATGGCCTTGAAATTAACAGGCTTGGAATCAGCGTGAGCAAAAAAGTTGGAAACAGTGTGGTAAGACATCGCATTGCCAGACTGGTTCGGGAAAGCTATCGATTACATGAGAGCGTATTCAATAGTGGTTTGGATATTGTAGTCGTTGCGAGAAGCACTGCTGCAGAGGCGAATTATTTTGAAGTGGAAAGTGCCCTGCTCCATCTTGCAAAGCTCCATAAGATCATAAAAGTTTATCTATATTGAAACTTGTTTATGAAAAAAATTTTTATCGCTATTATAAAATTATATCAGAAATATCTTTCTCCAATGAAGAGAACGAAATGTCCTTACGTTCCAAGCTGTTCCTGTTATGGCTTGGAAGCCGTTGAAAAACACGGTGCATTCAAGGGAGGGCTTTTGGCTTTTTGGAGAATTTTACGATGCAATCCTTTTTCGAAAGGAGGATATGATCCAGTTCCTGAAAAGATCAGATACCTTTCTATTAGGAAGAAATAGCGATGCCAGGAGGATAAATGGAATTTGTTTCTTTAACACAAAACTCTACTTTTATCATTGGTTGGGTGGCGAAGATCCTTGGCTATATCATGGAAGGAATTTTCACAGTCCTTGACGCGATTGGAATTCCTAACATTGGTCTTGCGATCATTCTCTTTACGATCGTCGTAAACCTGTTAATGTTACCGCTCACCATTAAGCAACAAAAGTTTTCAAAGCTTTCCGCAAAAATGCAGCCGGAAATTCAGGCAGTACAAAACAAGTACAAGGGAAGAAAAGATCAGAATTCCCAGATGGCTTTGAATCAGGAAATTCAAATGATCTATGCAAAATACGGCGTATCCCCTACCGGAAGCTGTATGTATCTTTTGATCCAGATGCCGATCTTGTTTGCATTGTATCGCGTTATCTACAGCATTCCTGCTTACGTTACCAAAATTGGAAATACCTTTGGCATACTTGCTGAAAAGATTATTAGTGCGGATAATGCAGAGTTCTTAAAAAATTCCGGCGTTGAAAGCATTAAGACTACCGTTGGAATGTTTACAAAGAACATGAATAATGATCTTTACAAGGGCGTAATCGACATTCTGAACAGATTGTCTTCCACGGATCTTGCCACCATAGCTGAGCATTATAAATTAAATGCTTTGTCTTCTGATGGAAGTCTGATTCTTGGTAAGGGTGGTCTTCTTGAAACCTACAATAATTTCCTTGGACTGAACATTGGAAATGCACCGAACAACATCGTTAAGGAAGCTTGGGCCGTAGGCGCGTGGGGACTTGTGATCGGAGCACTTATGATTCCCATACTCTCCGCTTTGACGCAGTTTATCAGTGTTAAGCTGACGCCTCAGCAGCCTAAGAGCGGTAATGAGCAGGCAGATTCCATGGCAGATTCCATGAAGACGATGAACATGATCATGCCGATCATGTCCGCTTGGTTCTGCTATACGTTTGCAGCCGGCATGGGCCTTTACTGGATTGCAGGTAACATTGTTCGTACCATCCAGCAGATCATCATCAACAAGCACATTGATAAGATGGATTTCGACCAGATCATCAGTCAGAATAAGGAAAAGAGTGCCAAGAAGCTTGAAAAAATGAAACTTCAGCAGGAGCGTCTGAATGCTTATGCACAGATGAACACCAAGAACATTCAGTCCCAGCAGCCTAGAAAGAACTTGCAGAACAAGGCACAGGTAAGCTCTTCCGTTTCCGAGAAGGAAATTGAGAAAGCCATGAAGGATGCCGAAGATGCAGCTTCCACCAGCTCAATGACCGGATCCGGAAGCATGTTTGAAAAGGCTGGCATGGTAAAGAAGTACAATGACAAGAATAAATAAGGAATTACGTTAATTATTGGAGGATAAGTAAAATGGAATATAAAGAGTTTACTGCAAAGACAGTTAGCGAAGCCATTACGGATGCTTGCCAGGAATTTGGAGTTACCAGCGATCGCCTTGTATATGAAGTCATTGAGAAAGAATCTGCTGGATTTTTAGGCATTGGTTCCAAGCCTGCCACCATTAAGGCAGCCATCAAGGAAGAAGAGGAAGAGAAAAAGGTGGAAGTTGCAGTTGTTGCTACTCCCGCTTCCTTCGAAGAAAGTGCAAAGACCTTTTTGAGAGACGTATTTGAAGCAATGAAGATGGAGGTTGCCATCACTGCAAAGTTCGACGAGGCAGAAAGAAATCTTGACATAGAGCTTAGCGGCGACGACATGGGAATGCTTATCGGTAAGAGAGGCGCAACCCTGGATTCCCTTCAGTATCTGGTATCTCTTGTTGTTAATAAGAACACGGATGATTACGTTCGCGTAAAGGTTGATACCGAGAATTACCGCGAGAGAAGAAAGGAAACCCTTGAGAATCTTGCAAAGAACATTGCTTACAAGGTAAAGAGAACGAAGCGTCCAGTTTCCTTGGAGCCCATGAATCCTTATGAAAGAAGAATCATTCACTCCGCTCTCCAGAATGACAAGTACGTTACGACCCACAGCGAAGGCGAGGATCCTTTCAGAAGAGTAATTGTTTCACTGAAGAAATAAGATAAGAACGTTTATGCCAATTAATTAAATTTATTTAGTCACGTATATGAAAAACAGAAAACCAAGCGTTACTTAGCATCTTGAAGCATGAAAAGTGACAATTGGTTTTCTTTGCTATGTTAAAGATTTTTAGGGAGGGAAATATTATGACGTTTCAAAATGACACCATAACTGCCATAGCTACTGCCCTCTCTGATTCCGGGATTGGAATTGTAAGGATCAGCGGCGATAAGGCCATAGAGATTGCTGATTTCCTGATCCGGTCCAAAAGTGGTAAAAGATTTGTAGCTTTGGCAAAAAGTCATACCATTCAATATGGATTTGTTATGGACTCTGATCATCCGGAGATTGAAAATCCAGAGAACGTGCTTGATGAGGTAATGGTTTCGGTTTTTCGCGCTCCGAAGAGTTATACAAAGGAAGACGTGGTGGAGATCAATTGTCATGGCGGCGTTCTTGTGACAAAAAAGGTGTTGGAGTTGGTGCTCCATGCCGGTGCCAGATTGGCTGAGCCCGGAGAATTCACAAAAAGAGCCTTCCTGAATGGAAGGATCGATCTTGCGGAAGCCGAGGCCGTCATGGATCTCATTCATTCCAAAAATGAAATGGCAATGAAGGCTTCCACTTCGCAGCTTCGCGGAGATCTCTCCAATAAGATCAGATCCCTTCGCGAAGAGATTCTTTATGAGATTGCCTTTATTGAATCAGCTTTGGATGATCCGGAGCATATTAGCCTGGATGGATATCCTGAAAGATTAAACGGAAAATGTGAGCATCTGATCTCTGAAGTACAAAGGCTCCTTGACAGCGCGGAAAATGGAAGGATGGTCAAGGAAGGCATTTCCACGGTCATTCTTGGAAAACCCAATGCCGGAAAGTCTTCACTTCTCAACATGATCCTTGGTCAGGAAAGAGCCATTGTCACTGACGTGGCAGGAACGACAAGGGATGCCCTTGAGGAATACGTAAACCTTCGCGGCATCCATCTGAACATGATCGACACGGCCGGAATCCGCGACACTGATGACCTGGTGGAAAAGATTGGCGTTGAAAAAGCCAGGAAATATGCCATGGATGCGGATCTGATATTATACGTCGTGGATACTTCCGTTGCACTGGATGATAATGACAAAGAAATTCTTTCGATGATCCATGGCAAAAAAACAATTTTTCTGTTGAACAAGTCTGACTTGGAACAGAAGGTAAGCGAGAATGACATTCTTTCCCTGCTTCATTTTGTAGAAGACGGGGATCAGAAGGATCTAAAGGAAAACAATCCAACGGAAAACAATCCAACGGAAAATAATTCAACAGAAAATAATTCAACAGAAAGCATTTCAACAGAAAAAAATTCCTTGAAGTATGGGGAAATGGAATCCGATATTTCCATGATTTCCACTTCTGCTGCTCTCGGGGAAGGCTTGGATTTATTGGAAAAAGAAATTGAAAAATTATTTTTCCATGGCGACGTAAAACAAAATGATCAAATGATGATCACAAACTTACGTCACAAGCAGGAATTAGAAAATGCAAAGAATGCTCTTCTGCTTGTTAAGAAAAGTCTGGAGGATGGCATGCCGGAGGACTTCTACTCCATTGACCTCATGCAGGCCTATGCAAGCCTTGGAAGCATTGTTGGAGAAGAGGTTGGGGATGATCTTGTGGAAGAGATCTTCTCAAAGTTTTGTATGGGAAAATAAAAGCAGTAAGTCCAAGATAAATTAAGTTGTATATTTGACGGAATGAGTATTATGAAAAGAAGTAATAAGAGGTAGGAACGTGAGTGAGATAAGGGAAAAGGTTGACGTATGCGTGGTTGGCGCGGGACATGCCGGGTGTGAGGCTGCCCTTGCCTGCGCGAGACTTGGATTAGAGACCGTGATCTTTACGGTGAGCGTGGACAGCATTGCGCTGATGCCCTGTAATCCCAACGTGGGCGGTTCCTCTAAGGGACACTTAGTCCGGGAGTTGGACGCGCTTGGCGGCGAGATGGGAAAAAACATAGATAAGACTTTCATTCAGTCAAAGATGCTGAACGTTTCCAAGGGACCTGCGGTACATTCCCTTCGTGCGCAGGCTGATAAGGCAGAATACTCTCGTGCCATGCGAAAAGTGCTGGAGAGTCAGGAGCACCTTACCATTAAACAGGCTGAGGTTTGCGAGTTATTATGGGAAGATATTAATAATGATGAAGAACATAATAATAAAAGTTTCACGGGTCAAGAAAATGCAAATGATGATTCTTTGAATGGAAAAGGTTTGTTTGATAAAAGAGTGATCGGCGTGAAAACCTTTACCGGTGCGATTTATGAGTGTAAGGCCGTGGTGCTTTGTACCGGTACTTATCTTCGCGCGAGATGTCTTTGCGGTGAGGCCATTACTTATACGGGTCCCAACGGTCTGCAGGCTGCAACGCACCTGACGGATTCTTTGAAGGAAATGGGAATTGAGCTTCGTCGCTTTAAGACTGGAACGCCTGCCAGAATGGATGGCAGAACCATTGACTACTCGAAGATGGAGGAGCAGTTTGGCGATGAGAGGATCATACCCTTCTCCTTCTCCACGGATCCCGAAAGCATTCAGAAGGAACAGGCATCCTGTTGGTTAACCTACACTAACAAGGCAACCCATGACATTATCCGTGCCAATCTTGACCGCTCTCCCATTTACGCCGGGATCATTGAAGGAACGGGTCCTAGATACTGTCCGTCCATCGAAGACAAGGTCGTGAAGTTTGCGGAGAAGGAAAGGCATCAGGTTTTCCTTGAGCCGGAGGGATTACACACTCATGAGATGTACGTGGGCGGCATGTCCTCTTCTCTTCCGGAGGACGTACAGCTTGCCATGTACCGCACGGTTCCCGGATTGGAGCATTGTAAGATCGTCCGCAATGCCTATGCGATCGAATATGATTGCATTAATGCAAAGCAGTTAAACCCTTCTTTGGAATTCAAGAAGATCAAGGGATTGTTCGCCGGCGGTCAGTTCAATGGAAGCAGTGGTTATGAGGAAGCGGCCTGCCAGGGATTGGTGGCCGGAATCAATGCCGCCATGGAAATTCAAGGCAGAGATTTTCTTGTGATGGACCGCTCGGAAAGTTATATCGGAGTGTTGATCGACGATCTGGTTACAAAGGATAACCGGGAGCCTTACCGGATGATGACTTCCAGGGCGGAGTATCGTCTGCTTCTCCGTCAGGACAATGCGGACCGGAGACTTCGCAAAAAAGGTTATGAGATTGGTTTGATCACTGAGGAAGAATATCAAGATCTCTTATGTAAGGAAAAACTGATCGAACTGGAAATTGCAAGATTAAAAGAAACAAAGGTTGGAGCTAATAAAGAAATTCAAGGCTTTTTGGAATGTCATGAAAGCATGAGCCTAAAGACGGCAGCTTCCCTTGCGGAACTTATCTGCAGACCGGAACTGGATTATGCGTTGATCGAGGAAATTGACGTCGGACGTGCGGAAGCTTATAAAAATTATTGTTCCATGGAGCAGGTCCGGAGTCGTTATCTGACTGCAGACGGAAAGCTTTCCAAGGAAATCATCGATCAGGTTGAGATCGAGATCAAATATGAAGGATACATCGTACGTCAAAAGCGTCAGGTAGAACAATATAAGAAGCTGGAAAAGAAAATGATCCCTGCGGATATCAATTATGATGACGTTCCTTCCCTTCGTCTGGAAGCAAGACAAAAGCTGAAGGAATTTCGTCCCGTTTCCCTTGGACAGGCATCCAGAATTTCCGGCGTCTCTCCTGCTGACGTTTCCGTATTGCATATTTATTTGGAAAGACAGCAAAGGAATTCCTGATCGGAAGCATTGTAATAGCGGGAATATTGTAATAGCGGAAAATAATATAATAGCAGAATTATTGCAATAGTGGAAATCCCTGACAAGGTTGATAATGAGTTTTGGAGAACGGACATGTTAATGGAAAAATACGATACTTCTCTATTTTGTAAGGATTTGGAAGAATTAGGATTATCGCTGTCAGAAAAGCAAGTTGAACAGTTTTTACGTTACTACGAATTGTTGGTGGAATGGAATGAGAAGATCAATCTCACTGCCATTACGGAATACAATGACGTAATGAAAAAGCATTTTGTAGACAGCGTATCTTTATGTAAGGCGATTGATCTTAATAATGCCATGACCGTGATCGACATAGGTACTGGCGCCGGCTTTCCGGGGCTGGCACTGAAGATTGCTTTTCCCAATCTAAAGATAACGTTGTTGGATTCCTTAAATAAAAGAATTCTTTTCTTGAACCAAGTGATCGATGAATTAGGATTAAGTAACATAGAGGCCATGCATGGCCGTGCGGAGGATTATGCCGGAAAGCCAGATTTTAGGGAGAGCTATGATCTTTGCGTCTCCAGGGCAGTTGCTAATCTTACAACCCTCTCTGAATACTGTCTTCCTTTTGTAAAGCTTGGGGGATCTTTCATTTCTTATAAGTCAGAGAAGATTGAGGAGGAAATGACGCAGGCAAAGAATGCCATTCTTCTCTTAGGCGGGGAAGTACAAAAGCAGACTGAGTTTACACTCCCCTCTTCCGACATTTATCGCAATCTTGTGGTGATTGGGAAAAAGAAGAATACGCCCAAGAAATACCCTAGAAAAGCTGGTCTTCCATCCAAAGAACCCCTATATTCATAACAAATGTTTTTAATTGTTGCTAAATGTTTATAATCTGTAAACTTTAAGAGTTTACAGATTATTTTTATTGCGCTATAATAAAAACTGGTGATATGTAATTATCGCCTTGATCAGAAAACGAAAGATTAGAAATATAGAACATATGTTCTATTTGAGGATAAAATAAATGAATGATTCATCTAGATTAAAACTGCAATCCATATTAACTTCTTTAGAAACGGAAGCTGATCCCATCGCCATGCGATTAGAGGATTATCACGGTGAAATCTCCAGATTAGAGAAAGTTTTAGAGTCTTTGATGAAAAATGTTTCAGAGGCTGACATTGTCTTCTCTCCAAGATCCGGTAAACTAAATGAAGAAGTAAAGCAAAGACAGATGGAATTGGATCTTTTAAAGAGAAAATGTGCTGCTTTACAGAATCGTTATGATCAGATCAATCAGAATATTGATCTTTTGGTTGACGTGCTCGCTTCTGACAGTGACGTTGAGACAACAAAAAGCGGTCTGGTTTATCAGGAGCAAGACCGTCATCGCATTGCGCGTGATCTTCATGACACTGCACTGCAGCATATGTCTTATCTTGTTACGAAATTGGAATCCTGCAAGAATTTTATTGATACGGATCCAATCAAGGCAAAAATGGAACTTTCCATCGCCAGACATAACCTGAACGAATCCATTGATGAAATCCGGGGTGTTATTTATAATCTTCGTCCCATGGCCATGGATTCAGAAGGTTTTAACTCAGCCGTAGCAAAGTTCGTACAGTCATTTAATGAAGAAAAGAAATATGAAATTATTTCTGATATTGAGGACATCCTTTGCGATGACCAGTTGATACTCGTAACTATGTACAGGATTATCGAAGAATGTTTTTCGAACATTAAGAAGCATGCCGAAGCATATAAGATCCATCTGATCATCCAGGAACAGATCGGACTCTATTATATTTACGTCGAAGATGACGGAAGGGGATTTGACGTAGATAAGGTATTCCTAAATGATAAATTGCAGTTTGGACTTTCCATTATGAAAGAAAGAGTTGCTCTTTTGGGAGGATCGGTAACTATCAATTCTGCTCCAAATGCCGGAACAAAAATCAAGGTTTTGATCCCTGCACCGAAGAAAAACTAATTATATTTTTCAAAACACCATAAACTAGATATTGTGTTATAGGGAGGAATGTTTCACGTGAAACATTCCTCTTCTGCTATCTAAATCTTGTATTTGAATTTCTAAAAACACTACATCATGTTTCACGTGAAACATTTGACGCAAAATCTTGTAAAGGGGTGGTGAAACACTTGGGAAACATTGTCGTGAAACAAGCGAAAAATGAAAAAGTAAAACACAAGATATAGTGGTCAAGAGAAATCTGACGAAAAGAATCGAAAAAAATACTAAGAAAAAAGAAGGAATTCTGTGTAATAATATGGTAGTCATGGTTTTTAAAAAGTGATATAATGAAAAAACAAGAATGAGAAAGGTGTGGTTCTAGACTATGGGAAAGGTAATAGCAGTTGCAAATCAAAAAGGCGGCGTTGGAAAAACTACTACTACGATCAATCTGGCAGCCGGCCTGGCAGTAAAAGGAAAGAAAGTACTGATCATCGACACGGATCCTCAGGGGAATGCCACCAGTGGATTTGGCGTTGATAAGAATGACCTGGAAAATACCATATATGAACTAATGCTTGGGGAATGTTCCATCAAGGATTGCCTGATCAAGGACGTTGTCAAGAATGTTTCCGTTATTCCCGCCAACGTAAATCTGGCAGCCGCTGAGATTGAATTGATTGGCGTCAATGAAAAGGAATACATTCTAAAGAATGAGGTGGATTACGTTAAGGATGATTTTGATTTCATCGTAATCGACTGCCCTCCTTCCTTAAATATGCTGACGATCAATGCCATGACTACGGCTGACAGCGTATTGGTTCCAATTCAATGTGAGTTTTATGCATTGGAAGGATTGAGCCAGTTGATCCATACGATCAACCTGGTAAGGGATAGACTAAATCCAAAGCTTGACATTGAAGGCGTGGTATTTACCATGTACGATGCAAGAACGAATCTTTCAGCTCAAGTTGTAGATAACGTAAAGGCTAATTTACGGCACAGAATCTATCAAACCTTGATTCCCAGAAACGTACGGCTTGCGGAAGCGCCCAGCTTTGGCATGCCGATCACGCTGTATGACCCAAAATCTGCAGGTGCAGAGGCATATTTAAAATTGGCCGAGGAAGTAATTTCAACAAGTAAAAAGAATTCATAAAAGGAGACGTACCTATGGCAGTTCGAGGAGGACTTGGTAAGGGCTTGGATTCCCTGATCCCCGCAAAGAAAGAAGAAAAAAAGATTACTACTCCAGCTGAAAAGAAGGAAGAAAAAGGCATAGAGAGTATTGTAAAGATTACGAAGGTTGAACCAAACCGCAGTCAGCCCAGAAAGAATTTTGACGAGGATGCCCTGCAGGAACTGGCTGATTCCATCAAGCAGTTTGGCGTGATCCAGCCCATCCTGGTGCAGGATCGCAAGGATCACTATGAGATCATCGCCGGCGAGCGCAGATGGCGTGCGGCAAAGATGGCTGGTCTTAAAGAAGTTCCCGTTATCATCCGTGATTATACGGAGCAGGAAATTGTTGAGATCTCCCTGATCGAGAACATTCAGCGTGAAGACCTGAATCCCATCGAAGAAGCTCAGGCTTATAAGCGCCTTTTGGATGAATTCCACTTAAAACAAGACGAACTTGCGGATCGCGTATCCAAGAGCAGGGTTGCCGTGGCAAACTCCATCCGTCTTTTGAAGCTTTCCAATGACGTGCAGCAGATGGTCATTGATGAGATGATCAGTCCCGGACATGCCAGGGCGCTGATCGGAATCGAAAATCTTCAGGAGCAGTATAACCTTGCACAGCGAATCTTTGATGAGAAGCTCAGCGTTCGCGAAGTAGAAAAGCTTGTAAAGAACTATCAAAAGCCTGCAAAGAGGAAAAAGAAGCTGGATGACAAGACTTTGCTGGCAATTTACCACGAAGAAGAAGAGAAAATGAAGAAAAAGCTTGGGACAAAGGTCTCCGTGATCTCAAAGGGCGAAGGTACCGGAAAGATCGAGATCGAGTTTTACAGTCATGATGATTTTGAAAGACTGTTGGATCTGATCGGAAATCCCAAATTTCTGTAATAATATAAGCAAAATCTAATAAAATATATATTGTTATGTAATGCATAATATCCAAGCAGGAAAAATCGATGTTATTTTAAATAAGTTAATAACAGAAAAATAATAACATATATTATTATGTAATACATAACATAAAACAACAAATTTTTCCTGTAAATTATTTTAAACAGATTCCGATATAAGTTAAATCAACGTAACTTAATGTGGAATTCCACGTTCCTTAATATAGGTAGATAATATACGTAAATATATATGCAAAAATACGTGGTTATATATTGTAATATTTTGAAATATATCGAAAAATATGGAAATATACGGAATGCCATGGAACGTGGGAGATCAAGAAACGAAAGAAGATAAGGGGCGATCACTTGAATAATAGTCAATTTTTGAGTAAAATCGGCCTTGGTAATTTTGATCTGGGATATCTTTTGATCCTGACGATACTTCTTATGATCCTTACGATCGTGATGAGTATCCTGGTTTTGAAACAGAGGCATGACGTTAAGATGCTCCAGTTTCGCATGAAGCGTCTGATGAACGGAAAGGACGCGGAGAGTCTGGAGGATCAGATTGCTTTTTTGATCAAGGATCATAATACGTTAAAAAAAGTAGTGGATCTGAGCAAGAAGGACATTGAGGCTTTGTTCCATCACATTGGCCGCGCTTATCAGAAAACCGGTCTTGTAAAATATGACGCGTTTCAGCAGATGGGCGGGCAGCTCAGTTTTTGCCTGGTGCTTCTGGACATGAATAATAATGGATTCATTATCAATTCCGTTCACAGCACGGAGGGATCCTACTGTTATACCAAGGAGATAAAAAACGGCATCGGCGACGTAAGCTTTGGAAAAGAAGAGAAGGAAGCGTTGGCGATGGCCATAGGGGAAGAGCATTAACCCGCGCGTAAAACGTAACGGGAAAAATTTCAGATTGTGAGAAAAAAGAAAGTGTGATAGAATGTTTCATATATTTTGGGAACCATAAGCACGATGAATAGAATGTGTGCCGTGACGTATAAAAATGGTAACGAATTCACGACACGATAGGAGGAAACATGATCGACATTAAATTTTTAAGAGAGAATCCTGACGTTGTGAAGGAAAACATCAAGAAGAAATTCCAGGACGTAAAGCTTCCGCTGGTGGATGAGGTGATCGCGCTGGACGCAGAGAACAGAAAGACCCAGCAGGAGGCAGACAACCTTCGCAGCCAGAAGAATAAGATTGCAAAGCAGATCGGCGGTCTGATGGGCCAGATCAAGAAGGCAGAGGCAGCCGGCAATACCGTCGAAGCAGAAGAGAAGAAGAAAGAGGCAGAAAGATTAAAGATCCAGAGTGTGGCGGATGAGGCGCGCCTTGCGGAGCTGGAGGCAAAGGAACCCGAGCTGCAGACGAGGATCCGTGAGATTATGTATAAGATCCCCAACATTATTGACGCTTCCGTGCCCGTAGGCAGAGATGATTCGGAAAACGTGGAGATCGAGAAATTTGGTGAGCCCGTGGTTCCCGCATTTGAGATTCCTCATCATGCTGACATCTTAAAGAGCATCAGTGGTTTGGACAAGGAGTCTGCAGGACGTACCAGCGGAGACGGTTTCTATTATCTGATGGGTGATGCGGCAAGACTGCATTCCGCAATGCTGAGCTATGCGAGAGATTTCATGATCGACAAGGGATTCATTTATTGCATTCCGCCCTTCATGATCCGCAGTGACGTGGTAAACGGCGTAATGAGCTTTGCTGAGATGGAGGCCATGATGTATAAGATTGAGGGCGAGGATCTGTTCCTCATTGGTACCTCCGAGCATTCCATGATCGGCAAGTTTAAGGGCGAGATCGTAAAGGAGGACAGCCTTCCCATCACGATGACCTCGTATTCTCCTTGCTTTAGAAAGGAAGTTGGTTCCCACGGTCTTGAGGAGCGCGGCCTGTATCGCGTACATCAGTTTGAGAAGCAGGAGATGGTGGTTCTCTGTAAGCCTGAGGAGTCCATGGACTGGTATAACAAGATGTGGAGCTATACCGTGGAATTCTTTAGAAGTCTTGACGTTCCCGTGCGTACGCTGGAGTGTTGCAGCGGAGACTTGGCAGATTTGAAGGTAAAGAGCTGTGACGTGGAGGCGTGGAGCCCTCGTCAGCAGAAATATTTTGAGGTTGGTTCCTGTTCCACGCTTGGCGACGCACAGGCAAGAAGACTTGGCATCCGCACCAAGGGTGAGAAGGGCACGTATTTTGTGCATACCTTAAACAATACCGTACTGGCAACGCCCAGAGGACTGATCGCCGTTCTTGAGAACAACTTAAATGAGGATGGCAGCATCAGCATTCCCAAGGCACTGCAGCCTTACATGGGTGGTAAGCAAAAGATCGTTCCCACTCAGAAATAAAAGAATATCAATAAAGGAAAAACATCCTGCGATGCGGAACTACGTATCGCAGGACGTTTTTTGTTTTGAAGGATATATTGAAGGGTAATTTGTTTTGAAGGACCTGCTTGCTTTTGGTGGATGTCAAAAAAAGAAAGAATTACGAGAGGATCATGTACCATATCGATCATGGATAATGCGCGGCCCTATTTCTCCCTCATGCTGAAATCAGCGAAATCATTTCTGAGGAAGCGGATGCATATTTTAAGGGGGTTAAGACGGCAGAGGAGGTTGTGGGCATCATTCAGGGCAGGGTTCAGCTGTATTTGGACGAGCGGTGAAAAAACACATGAGGTTAAAGTTTAAGATTGGTTTAAGATTATTGAGACGCGTCATTTTAAATGATAGAATACGTACAGAGTCATAAAGATGAGAGGAAACGGGGGGAAGGCAGTGAATCATGTTTTGTTATGCGACGATGAGGAAGACATTCTCTACGCTTTGAAGGTTTATCTGCAAAATCCGGAATATCAGTTTTTTGAGGCGCGGACGGGAAAAGAAGCAGTGCAGATCGTGAAGGATAACATGATCGATCTCGTTCTTATGGACATCATGATGCCGGAGATGGACGGAATGAAGGCGCTCTCGGAGATCCGAAAGTTCAGCAACGTCCCTGTGATTTTGTTGACGGCAAAGGGTGAGGAGATGGACAAGATCGTGGGTCTGGGGGCCGGCGCGGATGATTACGTCACGAAACCTTTTAATCCCATGGAGGTGGTGGCGAGGGTAAAATCGCATCTGCGCCGTTATACCATGCTTGGAGGGAGCACCTCAAAGAATCACGTGCTTCGCATTGGCGGAATTGAACTAAATGATGAGAGGCGGGAAGTGCATCTTGACGGGGAGATGATCAATCTTACGCCGACGGAATACCAGATCTTAAAGCTTTTGATGAGTCATCCGGGGAAGGTTTTTCCGCCTGCGGAGATTTACACGTACGTTTGGAAGGAAGAGAACATGATCGGAAGCGAGAGTACCGTGGCGGTTCACATCCGGCACCTTCGCGAAAAGATCGAGATCAATCCGGCAGAGCCCAGATATCTCAAGGTTGTTTGGGGGCAGGGATATCGCATGGAGGAATATTAAATCTATGAAAAAAGCGTTGTTTTCCCTGCTTTTTTTATTGCTTTTCGCGAGCGTGACCATTGCATCCTTTTTGGGCGCGGGCACGGTATATTTGTATCGGCAGGATATTCTTAAAATGGATGAAAACGCCGTTCAAATAACCTTGGAGAGCAAGATTGACGAATCCGCAATATTGCTTCACGATCTGGAACAAGATATGGGAATGGAACTGAAGAAATATCTTTTGGAACCAGAGACCGAAGAGACAAGAGACAGGATCCATTTCGAGTTAGCGAGGAAGATTATTGGCATCGCCTTGGAAAAGAGTTGGGAGGATGCAAAGGCATTTGCCAATAAATATCACGTGGAATACTATGTCGTTCACTCTTTGGGAAGAATCGTGGGCGGTAATTTAAAAGTCGTTGAGCAAGAAGATACGTCCGTTCAGACAGTCAGTTATTATAACAAGGGCACTTTGAAAGTGGAGACCTATCGGGTTTACGTACGCTATGACAAGCAGGCGTTTCAGTCTACGCTTTCGGAGGATTACAGGATCCTGTCGTTCTGGATCAAGAACCGCTACTTTGTGGTGACCGGATTTGTGACGTCAGCCTTACTTTCTTTCGTTTTGCTGTGTTTTGCATGTTTCTTGTTCAAGAGAAAAAACATTTTGGAGAAAACGAACCTCGACGGACCTCCGCTGGATCTGGTGCTTGTCATGGGAGGCGCGGGAGCGTGGTTTTTTATTTGCAATCTCGTTGCCTTAAGCAAAATGAACTGGACAAATCTCATGGCATTACTTCTAAACTGGTGTGCCGTGACGCTGTTGCTTTTGACGATTTTCTTTTTTGTCATCTGGAGATTGCAGCGCAAGGGATGGCATCGGCAGAATCTGTGGTATTGGACGCTCCAGGCGATCAAAAAAACAATGGCGGCGTGGGTAGAGATTTTCAAAAATCTTTCCACGACAAAGAAATTCTTATTTATGGAGCTTGGGATTTGCCTTTTGGAAGCATTATTGATCCTCCTTATTTTGCCCTGGCAAAGAGCAACCTGGATTTTGCTTGGGTCACTGGGTGGGTTTAAGGTATTTTTGCTTCCCTGGATCCTTCGCTACGGGTTAGCGTTGGAAAAGGTGAAAAGGACGACGCAGGAATTGGCGGTTGGAAATCTGGACAGTCAGGTGGACGTGAAGGAATTGCCAAAGCCCATGCAAGCGATCGGCGAGAACGTGAATGCCATTGCCGGAAGCATTTCCGTCGCGGTGGAGGAAAGATTAAAGAGTGAGCGGTTAAAGACGGAGCTGATCACGAACGTTTCCCACGACATCAAGACGCCCCTAACCTCCATTATCAATTTTTCCGACATGATCCAAAAAGAGAAGACGGAGAATGAAAAGATCACGGAGTATGCGGAGCATCTTCACAGGCAGTCTTCAAGGCTTAAAAAACTAATCGAAGATCTCATGGAAGCATCCAAGGCTTCCACGGGAAATTTGGAGGTGCACCTGGAGCCTTGCGACGTCAAGGTTTTGTTGGGACAGTGTCTGGGAGAATTTGAGCCGCGCCTTCAGGAAAAGAATTTGGAACTGATCGTCAGACAGGATGAGCAGCAGCTTCACGTCATGGCGGACAACCGCATGCTGTGGCGTGTGTTTGAGAATTTGATGAATAATATATGCAAGTATGCTCAGGCGGACACGCGGGTGTATCTGAGCGCCAAACCGGTGGACGGACAGGCGGAGATCACCTTTAAGAACGTGTCGAAATATGCGTTGGACGTGGAACCGCAGGAGCTGACGGAGCGCTTTGTGAGGGGCGATCTCTCCAGGCATACGGAGGGTTTCGGGCTTGGACTGTCCATTGTCAGTAGTCTGATGGAACTGCAGGGAGGAAAGCTGAGCCTAGCGACGGACGGTGATCTTTTTAAGGCGATCCTGACGTTTCCGCTGATCTCTGCGACATCAAAGGGGGAAACCTTGCAAGACTAAATTTTGTTAGCCTTGTTTCGGATATTTTGCAGCGTGTTTGTGACGGCAGCGTCTCGGAATTTTTGCAGTGCATTTGCGACGGCGTCCTCCTCATTGCTTCCGATCACGGCGGTGGCGATCTGCTTTAATTCGTCCATGGCATTGCTGACGGCATATGCTTCGTCGGCAATCTCAAACATGGAGACGTCGTTGACGGAATCTCCGAAAACAACCAATTTTTCAAAGCCGAGGCGTTCCTTTAGTTTTAGGAGCGCCTTGGCTTTTGTGCTGTTCTTGGGACAGATCTCAAGCCAGTATGCTTCGCCGTAGGTGTCTTTTTGGAAAACACATTCCCAATTGGAATAAGAGCGGACTCTCTCATAGGTGGGAGCAAGTTTTTCGTAATCGTCGATCATCGTAACGTAACCGGACTGTTCTCCAAAAAGGGCATTTGGATCCTCAGTCACCTGCATCCGGTGGTCGTCCGCGTGATCCGCGACGTATTCCTGCAAACCAATGGACAATTCACCGTCACAGTAGGTTTTGATCATCCCGTCGCCCAAATAAGAGGAGACGAATCCGCAGTGGGGGAGCTCTGGCAGCAGGTTTTTCAAAAGGGAAACGTCTTCCTTGGAGAATATGGCTTTTTCCAGGATGGCCTCAGTCTCCTGATCAGCAAAGACGGAGCCGTTCCTTGTAATGACGGGCAGGCGAAGCCGTAAGCCTGCCGTCACGCGCTTTGCACTCTGGATGGAACGCGCCGTGGCATAGGTGAAGGCCATGCCTTCTTCGATCAGTTGATGGAGCGTTTGGATGGTATGTCTGGAAAGCGTTGCGTCTTTGCGAAGCAGCGTTCCGTCTAGGTCTGAGACAAATAGCGTTGACGCGAGGGAAGGATGATTCATGTCGTATGGCCTCCTGGTAATGTTTTGCCTACGTTAAATTAGGCTTCCACCTTTTCTGCGATCATCACGTCCATGCAGTGCTGGTGGGGAATGCCGCCGCTGTTGCAGTCGAAGATTTCCTCGTCCATCTTGTGGAACAGCCAGTCTGAATAATAGGTAAAGAGTTCGCCGGATTTCCAGCGGTAGCGGTCCTTGTCCTTGTCGGGACTTTCCTTCACAAAGGACTTTTCGACGAAGACGTTCATGGTGTGCAGGCCGCCGGGCTTTGTGTGCTCCTGGAGGGATTCCAAGACCTCTGCCCGAAGGGCAGGCGGGATGAAATGAAAGACGCCGCTGCTAAAGATCACGTCATAATCCTGGGTGGGCCGGAAGTCTTTTACGTCCGCCTTGAAGAAATCAACGTAGGTTCCGCATTTCTCCGCGAGGAGGCGTCCCTTTTCCAAACCGGCGTCCGTCAGGTCAAAGGCTGAAACCTGATAGCCGTTTCGCGCAAGGAAGACGGCATCCTTGCCTTCCCCGCAGCCTATGTCCAATACCTTCAAGGGCTTTACGGGAGGCTTTCTTTTCATGATCTCATAGCAGAAACGGTTGGGCACGATGCCCCAGTAGTAATCCTCCGTCTGATAGCGCGCTTCATAATCGGAAAGGATGGGAGAGCGATATCCCACCAGCGCGTCCACGCTCGTATTTAAGAGCTCTGCCAGGATGGGGAGAAGCTCCACCTCAGGGCAGGCGACGTTTTTCTCCCATTTGGAAACGGCCTGAAAGGAAACGTGCAGTTTCTCCGCCAGGTCCTTCTGGGTCATGCCCAGCGCTTTTCTTTTTGTTGCGATCACGGCTCCAACGTTCATAATTTCTCCTTCTCTTCTCATTTCATGAGCAATCCCTATTGGTTAACTAAAACAAGATTCCCTTTTCTTTTATTGTCAAAAACGACTTGGAAAAACAAACTCTCCGGAGATGATTCTATTATAAGTGGAATTATGGGGCATGACAATAACTGGATCGTTGAAAATGCGGATGAAATTCAACCATTGGTAGAATAACTAGAGGAACAGGATATGGTAACAGGTACACGCAGAAATCCGTATGAGGTTTTTTTGCGTGTATGCCATAAAAACATATGACACGTCAAATTCTATAAAGATTCATTACACATGTATATTTCTATAGGATTTAGCATGAGTTTTTGATAAATAGTGTATGTTATACACGTGATACGTAAGAAATCGTCTTTTCGCGTGTCTCTCAACCAAGGACTATGACACGTATTTCCTGGAAGAATTGTTTTTCGCGTGTAAGGCACCAAAACCGCGACATGCGGGCGGATGTTTTGTTATTTTTTGCGTGTTTTTTATGGAATTTTATATAATATCGAAAATCGATATTGACAAGGCTGTCTAATCGTGTTATATTATCGATAATCAATATTGAATATCGATATTGAAAACAAAATTCTTGCGGCGAGCAGGATCTATATAAGCAGAAGAATTTATAGGCAAAAGGATTTCATAAGCAAAAGAATTTCGTAAGCAAAAGGATTTATAAGCAGAAGAATTTCGTAAGCAATAGGATTTATAAGCAGAAGGATTTATAAGCAAAAGGATTTTTAGTTAGAAGAATCTTCATACGCGGAAAGGAAGGGATGCGCGGATGGCAAGGGCGAAGTATAAAACCTTGACGGAGCAGATGTTTTACATATTGATCTGTCTGAAGACGGAGTGCTGCGGCATCGACATTATGGAGATGGTGGCAGAGATGACGGACGGGCGAGTTGTTTTGGGGCCGGGAACGTTGTATACCCTGCTGGGGGATTTTGTGAAGCAGGGTTTCATCAAGGAGACGGCCGTGGAAGGACGAAAGCGCAGTTACGTGCTGACGGATAACGGGCGGGCCGTCCTGAAGGAAGAGTATGAGAGGTTGAAGGCCCAGGTGGTGGATTATGAGAGAAACATGCCGTGAAGCCTTTCAAAAACAGGCAATGAAGGCAGATACGATAACGTGAAGCGAAGTAACAATTATGGAAATAATTGAGTAAGGAGAAGCACATGAAGGAAGACGCGAATCAAAAAAAAGTAAACCGCGCCGTTCAATATGATAATCTTGAGGCGACGGCGAGATATTTGGAAAAGATGGCGAAGGACGGCTGGATGCTGGAGAAGGTTTCTTCTTCAACGCAGTTTCATTTTGTGAAGAGCGAACCGAAGGAGCTTCGGTTTGCGGTGGAGATTTTTTCCGAGGGGAGCGAATTTGACACCCATACCATCGACAGCAATCTGGAGTACGTGGAATATTGTAAGAAGGCTGGCTGGAATTTTATCTGCTCCGCCGGAAAGATTGATTATTTTTACACGGAAGACAAGAATGCGCCGGAGATCGAGAGCGATCCCAAGATGAAGCTTCAGGCGATCGAAAAGGCGCAGCGACCCATGAAACTAATTTTTCCCATCCTGTTTATCTGCATGGGTCTTGGTTATCTGGCAATGCAGCTTACCATGAATCTAAATGCTATGGAGACTAGCTTTTTCCACTTTTCCGGTTTTTTGCTTTGGGTTTTTGCGGGAGCCCTTTACGCCGTGCAGTTGATCTCTTATCTGATATGGCGCGGGAAGGCGAGAAAAGCCGTGAAAAATGGGGAGAAGGTTCCGGCGAACAAGAGGAATCTCGGTTTTTACGGGGCATATGCCTTCATTTTGACTTGCGGCGTTTTGCATTCCGTGATCACCGTGTGGGTTGGACTTCAGTATCAGGAGAAGATCGTGTTTTTCATTCCCTGCATTTGGATTTCCATGCTGCTTTTAATTCTGTTAATTCACGGATTGTCAACCTTGGCAGAAAAAATGAAAATGGGTCGTATCTTATATAAAGTGATCACCATGGTGGTGATTCCCATTGGATTTACCGCGATTCTCACGGGCATCATTACGTATGTTGTATTATCCATGGATTATGATGAATTTGCGTGGCGCTACGTTGACGGCAAGGACATGGGCGTTTTCGGCTACAGTGAACGTTTTGTAAGTCACTCGGGCCAAAATCATCACTGGGGACATTTCCTTCTTAGTTTTGATCAATACACCCTGGAGGCTAGTAACGAAGACTGGAAAATAATGAATGAAGATAAGAACTATCAAGAGACGGGCGTTTATCAGATTCCGGACGGTGAGGAGAACGTTCCGGTTACTTTCACTTGGCACTTTGACATATATCAGACCGGGATCCCCGCAATCTATAACAGAATCCTTAAGGAGGCAAAGGCCGGAAAGGATTACCGGATGCTGAGCATTCGCTTTGATTATGATAAGGCAGTGCGTGAGCCCGCACTGGAGGTGAACGGTATTTCCGTTATGACTTATGAGGAGAATTACGACGGCGACGTATTGTATCGTTATCTGATCACGGACGCGGACACCATCATTAATGCACGCTGCGACGAAGCCTTAACGGCCGATGAGATGACAGTCATTGAGAAATCCTTTATGAGATGAGATAAATTAAGGTTGAGTCATGGGTGTGTCACGGGGACGTGACTCAACCTTAGCCTGAATTGAAAAAGTAAATTCTGTATGTAAAACTAATTTCAACATGCCACTGAAAAACCGTATGTTTTTAAATGTTTGGAATGCGCGGTGAGACAAAACGTGATAGAATGTCCTTGAAATTTGTGAATGATTCCAAAAAT
>JAEEGL014835992.1_pt1 | contig 53125 bp, 31 predicted proteins | sample 9134231 | NCBI WGS metagenome assembly JAEEGL01 (sample SAMN16246548, study PRJNA631951) | gut metagenome | biome: gut microbiome; feature: rumen; material: fiber-attached | host: Bos | place: Iran: Karaj | collected 2018-10 | reverse complement strand
GCGCATAGGCGAGCGCCCCGGAGGGGCGCCATATGCGTAGCCGTGGGCACCGCAGGTGCCCACGGGCGCCATATGCATAGCCGTGGGCACCGCAGGTGCCCACGGGCGCGCGTAGGTACGTGTCGTGACACGTGCCCAGCGTGGCGTATCGCGCAGCGATAGCCACGCCCCACAAAAACATACATCACCAAATCGATACATCGCGTCGTTTGGGTTGATCCAATTATCGTCAGCAGTTAGAATTCATCCCGGGTTTTCATGCAGGAACCTGAATTCCCGCATTTTCAGCTACAAGACGATATCATGAAAGTATTACCAGCCATTATCGCAGTTTTGCTTATTCTGACGGCGTGTTCGGATTCCCACAACGATACGGCCAAGAACAATAGCACTCCCTCAAATACGGACGTTAACACTGGAAAGCCAGGTGACAACACTGGAAACCCGCCTGCGGACGAAGGACAGTTCATCTCTGTGCCCATGCACCGAACGTCGGACGGCGTGCAACCCGGAACGGGCATCGTGTTTTGGCCGGATCACGCCAAATCCCTGCACCAAACCTACGGCGACGCCATTAGCCTCGAGTTCACGTACTGCCTGCCGTCGAACGTCGTCACGGGCAAAACCGACGGAAATCTGCAGTATAACTGGGATTCGTTCGATGCGCTGCTCGACGATATTGCCTCGCGCGGGCATCAGGCCGTCATTCGGTTTCGATACGAGTACCCTGCGGGGCACGATGGTTCCAGCGACGGTAAAACGGCCGTTCCCGACTACATCAAGGCCATGCCCGACTACCACGAGACTTATGCCGCCGACCCGGGCGGCGACGGTCCCACCTATTACGCCGACTGGAGCAACGATGAGCTCAAGTGGTTCACAACGCAGTTCTACGACGATTTCGCCGCACGCTACCGCAAAGACCCGCGCATTGCCTTTCTCGAAATCGGCTTCGGCCACTGGTCCGAATACCACATCTATGGCACAGAACTTCAGCCGGGCGTAAACTTCCCCGATAAAGCCTACCAGACGCAGTTCCTGAAACACATCGACGAAAACCTTGGCATCCCCTGGCTCATCTCGATCGACGCCGCAGACGACGAATATTCGCCCATCACAGAGTCCGCTGAACTTCAAAAACTCGCTTTTGGCCTTTTCGACGACTCATTCATGCACAAAGAGCATGAAATCGGCTCTGGCGACGGCTACAACGAGGAATGCTGGAACGCCATAGGACGCGGCCGCTGGCAATCCGCGCCCGCCGGCGGCGAAATCAGCTATTATGACGACGACGATCAAAAGAACTTCCTCGCCCAGGCCGGCATGTACGGCACGACGTGGGAACAGGCCGCCGCCAAATACCACATCGCCTTTATGATTGCGAACGACGCAACCAAAGGCAGCCACGCGACGCCCGAGCGCGTCCGTGCCGCATCCCGCGCAACCGGCTATGCTTTCGAAGTCACCGCCTGCGCCACAGATGGCAGCGCCACAAAGGTCACGGTGTGCAACCGCGGCATCGCCCCACTGTACCGCGACGCTTATTTCGCTATCGGCAACACTCGCACCACCACGTCGCTGCGCGGACTCCAGCCCGAGCAATGCGCCGACCATACAATTGCCGCCGCACTTCAGGACGAAACAGACCTCCACATCGTTTCAGATTACATTCTTTCGTCACAACACATCGAATTCACAGCTGAAATTCCATAGAGGCGTTTGTGGGGCGGGCCAGGATTTGGACCGCATTTTCTACGAGATGTTCCAATGGACGGTGAAGCACGTGAAGTGCGATAAATGTCCCAAAACATAAAGAATAGATCTCATTTGGAGAACACAGAATGTCAGCCCCAACCGATTCGAATCGCAGCCGACAAATCGTCAAAGTCAGCATTGTCGGTATCATTACCAATGCCTTGCTTGCAGCATTCAAAGCAGCCATTGGCATTTTGTCGAATTCAATTGCCATTGTCCTGGACGCCGTCAACAACTTGAGTGATGCGCTCTCCTCAGTCATTACCATCGTTGGCACCAAACTCGCCGGGAAAGCCCCAAACCGCAAGCATCCTTACGGTTATGGCCGCATTGAATATCTCACGACTGTCGTTATTGCGGTGATTGTATTAACTGCCGGTGTGACGTCGCTCAAAGAATCTATTGAACAAATCATCCATCCCGAAACACCGGATTACAGCACGATTTCGCTCATCATTGTCGGCGTTGCGGTTGTCGTCAAGGTTTTGCTGGGCACATACTTTAAAAAGCGAGGAAAGACACTGGATTCCGATGCGCTGGTTGCCTCCGGGCAGGATGCATTGATGGATTCGATTATATCCATCTCAACATTGGTTGCAGCACTTGTCTATGTATTTTTCGGACTGAGTCTCGAAGCCTGGCTTGGCGTGGTCATCTCTATATTTATCCTTCGAGCCGGATATGAAATCATCAAAGATTCGACCGCTAAATTACTTGGCGAGCGTGCCGATGGTGAGCTGTCCAAAGCGATCAAATCTACAATCAAAGAAATGGATGGCGTCCGTGGCGCATACGATCTCATTCTGAATGACTATGGTCCTCAAAGGTTGTGGGGCAGCATCCATGTTGAAGTCGATGATCATTTGACTGCATCACAAATCGATGCTCTTTCACGCCAAATACAGGAACTGGTTTATTCCAAGTATCAGGTCATTCTCCATACGGTCGGCATTTACTCCCTAAATACCGACGAAACTTCCGCAAATCTCAGAAATGAGATTTATCAGCTTATAAAAACTCACAAAGAGGTTCTTGAAATACACGGATTTTACATTAAACCCGATTCAAAAGATATTACGATGGACGTCATCATCAGCTTTGACGCAGATAATCGCAAGGAACTTCTCAATACAATCAAATCTGAGCTGTCAGCCAAATACCCGGATTATCAGTTTAACATCACGCTGGATTCGGATATTAGCGATTAGAAAAGAATTACTAATATTCGATTTCCATGTGACGAATTTACAAATAAGGAGAAGGCAACATGAAAGCATTATTCATCAACGGAAGCCCGCGAAAAGACTGGAATACGCACAAAGCGCTCGAAAGCGCCATGAAAGGCGCGCAGGCGGCTGGTGCCGAAACGGAGCTCATTCATTTATATGATTTGCAGTTTAAAGGCTGCATGAGCTGTTTTGCCTGTAAACTTAAAAACAGCAAAACCGAAGGCGTATGTGCCATCCGCGATGCATTGCGCCCAATCCTTGAAAAATGCAAAGAAGCCGATGTCATCGTCATTGGTTCGCCCATTTATTACAGCAGTATCACTGGTTTGACGCGTGCATTTATGGAACGCCTCCTGTTCCCGGCCGGTTCCTATATGCTGGATGAGAACGGCAAACCCGACAATTATTATAAAAACGGCAAGAAAACCGCTCTGATTTATACGATGAATGTTCCTGCAGAAGCGCTTGATGCCTATCACTACCGTGACATTTTTGGAAATACAAATGCCTTCCCAATGAAAATGGTCTTTGGTCACTGCGAAGAACTCTATGTTTGCAATACCTACCAGTTCAAAGATTATTCAAGATATGCTTTCAATCTGTTCAAAGAGGTAGACAAAGCCGCCTATCGCGATGCGCATTTCCCGATTGATTTGCAGAATGCCTTTGATTTTGGCAAACGACTGGCTGAAATGGGGTAGGGCACTGATTGTGTGCATCTATGGTCTTCCACTCTCTAGGTGAGAGCGGGAGGATGCACATCATGCCTGTATGAATTCTTTTAAGGAAGCAGATCGGTAACCAGGGCTGTCGCATTCTAAAACAGCTTGACAATATTGCATTCTCAAAGTTCCTGTTGGATGCTTGCGATGAAAGTCCCAAAGGGGCGGCAGAATACAGCCGGGGGGGAGCGCCAGCGGAACCCCCGGAAAATGGAATCCCCAATATTTTAGCCATGAAAGGGCGGCAGAAAACCATGCGGAAATAGAATGCGACGGCCCTGAGCTCAATAACCTGTTTGTCCGGTTCCAGCCCGGAGAATCATGCATCAAGCAGTGTGTCTATTGGAAAAAGACCTCCATGGCTTTGTGCATGTAGTCGAGGAATGGTTGATCTGCGTCGGGACCTGGTTTGAAGATGACAACCTTTGCACCAATGAGACGGGCGATCTTTTCGCTTGTGGACTTGGGCTGATAGTTTTCCTGCAGGATATAGGCAACGGGATCGGACTTGCATTTTGCTGCAAGTGTTGTGACATGCGATGGACCGGGGGCGACGCCGGGAATGGGTTCAATCGTTCCTTTTTGGGTCATGCCGAGCCAGCGAACCATGTAAATCATGGAATCGTGGTAGCTCAGCAGGCTCTTCTTTTCGGCGGGAAGTGCCGCAAATCGCTCGGTCCAGTAACGGTTTTCGGCGTTGGCCTTTTGTAAGAAAGCATCGAGTCGCTGTCGATAGCCGTCGGCATGTTCGGGATCTTCGGCAGCCATTTTGTCGGCAATAGCTTTGGCTACAGCAATACAATTTGGGAGACTGTAGAGATAGTGCGGGTTTCCCTGCGCATGAATATCACCCTGTGAACGATCGACTTTGCCGTTCGGCACATCGAGCGGCGTAATAAAGCGCGATGCATCGAGCGCGCGATCCCCCATGACTCTGGAATTTCGGGCGTTTTTCTGGAGCGGCGGCAGCCAGCCGATTTCGAGTTCCATGCCGTTGTAGATGAGCAAGTCGGCTTTGTTGAGTTTGAGAATAAAATCCGGTCTTGGTGAAACAAAGTGCGGGTCTTCGGAATTATTGGCGAGTGTTTCGACTTTGGCATCAGAACCGCCGATTTCGCGCGCAAGCGCGCCAAGTGTCGGGAGTGTGGCCACGACTTTGAGTTCCGCCAGTGCGAATGCGGGAACGAGGCAAAAGACGGCGAGTGCGATGATAAAAACGAGTTTTTTCATATGATTCTGTCCTTTAGAAAATAGTTTGGTTTGAGCGAGGGGGTCGCGGCGTAGCCCCACCCCTCACCCCCTTGTCTGCTTACGCAGACGTTCCCCCTCCCCCCTCCCAAATGGGGAGGGGGAAGGGGGTGGCTTGCGTAGCAAGACGGGGGAAGGGGGTGGGGCTAGACGCGCAGGGGGAGACTTCCCCCTCCCCACAAAACAATCAATGACGAATGCGTCCAACCATCCATCCGCAGGCGGCGCAGACGATGGCGAGCACGGCTTGAGAGGGGCCGACGGGGAAATCGGCGATAAACGCGAGTAAATAGCCGCCAAAGCCGCAGCATGCGCCGATGGCCATTGCCCAAAAGAAGGCGCGGCGGAATGTGGCGGCGGGCTTTGCGGCGAGCGCGGGCAGGCAGGACAGGGCGAACACGGGGAGTGCGCCCATCATCCGCGTGGTCATGGCGATGACGATGACGAGGATGCACTGGATGGCGATGCGGCACGTTCGGACGGGGATGCGCGCCACTCGGGCGGTTTCGGCCCAGAACATGGCCGATTCGAAGGCGCGGTGTGCCCAGACGAAGACCGCAATGACGATCGCAGTTGTGACGATTAGCAGCACGAAATCGCTGTGTTCCACGAGAACCGCATTTCCGGTCAGGAGTTGCTGAACGTCCTGGATTTCGTGGACGATTCGCGTGCAAATCAGCACCGTTGCTGCGGATCCGGCGAGGTAGACGGCGGCCAGTATGGCGTCTGGGGTTTTGGACGAATGGATGTAGCGTGAGGCAGCGGCAAATACGACGAGCGCGAGGATTGTGCTCGTGAGGGCAGGGAGCAAGGGACCGTGCACGTGAATGCCCAGAAGTGCAGCGCCCCACAGGCCGGCTGCAACGCCGGCGCTCGACACCTGCGACAGCGCCGCACTCATAAAGACCATGCGCCCGTGCACGATGTAACACCCCAGCGCGCCCAAAAGCGCACCCGCCAAAAGCCCCGCAATGGACGCTTCGCGAAAGAATTCCCAGCTCTCTATAAATAACTGCAGTTTTTCCATCACTTTGCCTCCTGTGCCCCAAATGCGGCCGCATGTTTTCGCTGAATTTCGCTGCGTTCGCCCGCAAAGCATTTACCGTCTTCGATGAGCAGGAGATGCGTCACCTGATCCATCTGCGCATGCAGGCTGTGTGAAATCGCGACAATCGCGGATTGCGCGGCGTGTGCGTAATCGACCAGATGCGCGAATGAATCATGGGTATGGCGCGGATCCATGGCAGACGTGGCTTCGTCGAGAAATACGATTTCGGGACTGCGCGCAATCGCCTGTGCCAGCAGCGTGCGCTGGCGTTCTCCCGGCGAAATCTCATAAAATGACCGTTTTCTGAGCCCTTCCAGCTCAAATGATTTGAACAGTTCATCGAGCTTTTTTCGGAAACGGCGGCGATAGAACGGCACAAATCCCGAAAATCTTTCTTCGAGGCCCATGCAGACGACGTCCTCGACGCGCACGGGAACCGACCGCAGCTCCAGCGTCTGCGCGACGTAGGAACGGCGGTGCGACAGCGATACCTGACCATCTATAGATTGCTGAAACCCAAGAATCGTCCGCATCAGCGTCGTTTTGCCACAGCCGTTGCTGCCCGCAATGGCCCAGATTTCACCCGCGTGCACCTCCCAATCGAGCGGTTCGCACAGCGGCTGCCCATGCCCAAACACGAGCCCCGTACACCTGAGAACAACGTCTGCCATCGTTCATCTCCTTCTACTTAGTGTTCGTGAGCGTGGTCATGATCATGGCCGCCGATTTCGAGTTCCGCGTGTTTGGACATGAGCTCTGCCAGTTCCACGTCTTCGCCAAACGCCTCGGCCAGAATATCCGCATGAACCTCGAAAATGAGGTGGATATCCTGATCCTGCGCTTTGCCTTTGACGATATCGATATCGACACCATGGCTGAGTTCGAGCGGCTCTGTGTGGACGTGATCGCCGTGCGCATGCGCATTTTTGAGCGAAACGGTCTGGTTCGTCGCCGTGTTCTTTGCATCGAGCGAATACGTGTCGAAAACGACGTGAATTTCGTTGATTTCGCCGTAAGGCAGGTCACCCTCGGCAATGCCCTCGATTGCGACAGGCGTGGTCAGCGATGTGAGCTCAATGGCGCGATTTGGATTCACCACGAGGACATCCCTGGCCTGCACCTGGCCGCCCGAAAGCTCTGCCTCGATTTCCGCAAATGACTTGGTCGCATCCGATCCCTTGATGTGGCAATGGTTTGCGTGACAATTCTCATAAGGCTCGGGCGGATTGGACGGGTCGAATGTCGCGCCGTTTCCACCGCTCACGCCCTTGGAGACGAGCCGGATCTCGGAAAGATTCAGCTTGAGCGACGTCAGGGCAATCGTGTCGCCGTTTTCGGCCTTGAATGCGCCGTTTTCCAGTTCCTCCGCCTCGACATGAAAAGCCGCCTCGAAGTCGAATGACGCAATTGCTGGCGCCGCGCCGTCCTGACTCACGCAACCGGCCGCAGACAGTGAAAGCGCGATGAGAGATGTGGTGATTGTTTTCGTAAACATGTGTTTGTCCTTTATATAAAAAAGTGAAATTTCTGAAGATGAAAAGGGTGGGGGAAGTGTCCCCCTGCGCGGCTATCGTTTCGGGCGACCTCATTGGGTCGCCCCTGCACGATACGCCGCTACCCCCTCTGCGGGGCTCCGCCCCGCAACGCCCCGGGTCTCGCGCATCACCAGAAACTACGACCCGGATCAAAAAACTGTCGAAAACCGCAATGATGCGGCTGGATCTCAATAGTTATGCGCCGGATGCGTACCGGCACACAGTTCAAGAGCGAGGAAAAGCGCGTAAATGGGGGCTTTCTGCCATTTGGGGAAATCTGCCGATGCCTGAGCCCTTAGCCGCGAAAAATGCGATGGGTACCAGGACGCCTGCACAGTCGCTCGCCAGCGGTCGTTGTCCCAGAATGGATCGAGATAGTCATCCTTAACTCCGGAACCGTATTCGCCACGAATGCCCGTTGCCCAATCCCGCGAAATCTGCCAGACGATCTGCGCATATCCAGCGCCGTCGAAAAGCAGATCTTTGGGCACCTGACGAAGCCGGAACATCGCCTCTGTCTGGAATACGAGTGCCATGTCGGGATGATTCTGCGGGACGTATTTAAGGTGAAGATCCGTCCCAAAGATGTTGCTGCGATTGTCTTTGCCTGTATCGTTGGGCGCAGTCTGCGCACTCAAACCCCAGTACATCCCAACCTGATTGCCCAGCGGGAAAAACTGCTTAATCGCCAGTGTATAGAGGAAATCCTGTGCGCCTTCGGTCTTGCCCGAACTCCCGAGATAGCTGCGGTTGGATGCATTTGATGTGGCCATCTGTGCAGATCCGACGACCTCGACGTACCACGGCAATGGCGCGAGCCATGAGAGTTCCAGCCCGAGTCCCCGGTTGCCCTCCGAACCAAAGAATTTCCCGATAACAAAAGGCTGATCGACGAAATCCCATGAATGCGGATGCGTCGGATTGATGCGTCCGAATCGGGACAAAAACTGGCCGGCACGCAGTTGAAGATTCCACGGCAGACCAAGTGTTGTGCCATAAGCCTCCTCAAGCTCCACGCCCGAAAGTCCAAATACGAGGTTCACATCGATGCGAAAAATATGGTCGACACTTGCACCAAGCGTCATCTCAAGCTGCTGCAGCTGAAACCCGGTGCTTGTCGGATCGTGCGCGCCCGACTGGTAATTCGTGTCTTCCGAAAACCAGGCGAGTGCGAAGTCACCGGTGATTGCCATATCTGGATTCATCGATTGCACTGCAGATACGATGGTGTTCGAAAATGATGTTGAAGGTGCAGAAGCATTCTCTCTCTCAGCGCTGTCTTCGGCCAGGCCTTCCAACAGCATTCGTTTTTCTTCCTCGCTCAATTCATCAGAGCTGTCAGATGATTCCGAATGGTTATCGGTATTCTCTTTAACACCTTCCATTAATATAGAGCTCTGCGAATCGTCGGTATTTGTGATTTGTGAGGTTTCTTCAATATTGTCAGCAGTTTCCGGCGTATCGGACACCGTTTCCGCTGTATCAACAGAAAGTTCTGTTATTTCGTCCGCAGATTCTTCTAAAGTTGTTGCAGATACAGTCTGTGCGTCGATTTCGGGATCATTGTCCTGCGCAGGGTACACGGATTCCTGCGCCATCGCAGTGGCCGAAAAACACACGACTGCCAATGACACCCAAAGTGCCCAAAAGCAGTATTTATTCATTTGTAAATTCGCCTATAGAAATGCACGCAACCACATGTGATCTGTGCTGATGTCCACACGATATACCTTTAGCAATCGATGGATACATCTCGGGTATTCGCGCAATACACTTCAAGTGTGATAATTTTAGTCATGATATATACAGAGATATATACCATGCCCCAAAAACTCGCAGAGCGATTCAGGACACTTGTAGCGAGAATGTGTGAAAACCTTGCACTACCGTGGTTTTGCTTGGTTTATTCCTTGTCTGACGGAAAATATATTCCGAGTGTATGATTTCACAAAATGGCAAAAGGAATTGCCATAAAAACAAAAGATTTATGAAATCACAATCGGCGGCGAATTTTTGGGAGCCTGATGCAGCAGTCTTGTAGAACGATAGACGATATCAAGGCGTCTAACGGTGACCTCAGTCGTTATTGCAGCTTGTTTTTCGTCAAATGAAGCAGGTGCTTCGAAAGAGGCAACCGAAGGCCGAAGCAAATGATTGAACAGCGCGCATGCATCTTCGTCTGTATCATCCACAGACGAATAGACACAGGCAACTTCCTGTACAGGCGTCATATCACTGCTGGTCGAAGCATGAACAACCTCCCCGCTAATCGGAGAATGAACGTGCCGCGCCGTCTGAATATGAAAACCGTAAACCCCAAGTGAGATAATCTGGAACACGAACAATGCTGCCGCGACCTTCCGGATACCAAAACACCCCATCACTCGCTGTTTAAAGCAAGCAAATAAGGTTAACAGGAATGTCACAAAGCACTTTCTCATATTCAGGACTCATATAAGTGGAGAAACATCTCCAAACTTCGGATTACTTAGAAATATCTAACAACCATGTCAAGAAAAAAAAGATGCTTTCTGTCGCCCTGTCAGGGTTAATGATTCCTTGAAATTACCTTGTCCTGGGGTTACGCGCTTTGCGCGCCACCCCAGGCTGAATTCTTCTCGCCCATTCTGGGCTTAGTCAGATGCAGCTCTATTTCTCCATGCGACGCAGATGGATGAGCAGTCCCAGCGAAATCAAAAGCATGAGCAAGCATGCGATCGGTATTGATGGTGGTATATTGGGCACAGCTGAGCATAAAACCCTCGGTTTGCGCATGTTGTACGCCTCTTCTGCCTGTGGCTGCTCAGCATTTGCCTGTGGCTGCTCAGCATTTGCCTGCGGCTGCTCAGCATTTGCCTGCGGCTGTGAATTGTCAGCTCGGCGTGTTTCATCTGCTTTGGCACACTGGTTTTTGAGCTCTTCAATCGTATAGTTGCACGTTGCACAGTATAAACTCGAAGACGTTCTGCTGTTGGTTTTACAATCAAAACAATGATAAGCACACCAGTCAATGTTTGTGCCAACATCGCAAATCGTTTCCAGCCTATGACTAATCACATATTCATCACAAGACTTGATACAGTCTTTGCATTCAGGCACATCCTTAAACTTTCTGGTTTTACAATCAAAGCAATTGTCTGCACACAAAGACTCACAATTCGTAAATTGGCAAAGCATTTCTATATTGGGGTATCGACATAAGGAGGTGCTGCATTCTTCACATTCAGGTGTTTTTTTATATTTATTTGTTTTACAGTCGGCACAATTATCGACACACTTCTTACATTTTCGGCTTATATCTGATCCGCTGCAGGTAAAAGTGACATCGTATTCTTCCCTGTTTTTGCATAAAGTATGACACTCTTCACACCCTGGTTCTGTACTATACTTATTGGTTTCACAATCAGAACACAACTCAGCACAATAATAATAGCACTTGCGAAAATTACATTCACTTGTGATAAAATCTCCACATGAAGAACATATACTGCATCTTCCTTCCAAATTCACAGTGCCAGTACTGCAATCAACACAACTGCTGCAAATTCTACAAGGCGATGGGGGATGCATATCCGCAAATGAAGTTGCGGGCAAAAGGAACATGAGTAAAATGAATGTGCAAAAAATGAGCTTTTTCATGCTAAATTCTGTTGTTGAAAAATCATTTGTCCCCCCATTGCAAGGGGGGATCAGATTCAGGCTGCGCCCTTTGGGGCGCTGATATATGTAAATAGCTATTACCTGGGGTTACATTGCGCTTCTATTTTTCGGCTTTTTTACAAATCGCTTTATTTCGGGAAACCTCTTTGCAAACATAGGGCTCAAGGCACTTTTCTATCGACGCCCAATTCCCCATCATGCACCCCTGAACGACGTTATCCGAACCACATTTCATACGGTCGCCGGTGCAATCAGGCTTGAAATCATCGGACATTTTACCCATGATCCGGGGAAAGTCGCAAACCGCATCTGCATCAGGTTTACGCTGCTTGCAACGAACACTATCGGAACACTGAGCGTAGGGTTTCCATTCATGATTATCGCAAATATGGATTTCGCGTTTGTCGTCAGAACACTTTGTCTTGCCATTCTCACATTTGGTCGCATCAGCAGCAGCCGGGACAGGCGGTTCAACCTTTTGCGGAACAATTTCAGCATCCCCCCTGAGCGTATTGACGTCTACGATTGGCGCAGGTTCATTTTTGACATCATCTTTAGCAGGTTCATTCCCGACATCATTGTTATCATCCTCAACTACAGCAGGAAGTTCGCCCTCAACGTTATTGACATCTACAGAATCAGAAACTTTGCCTTCAGAGGTATTGACATCTACAGAATCAGAAACTTTACCTTCAGCGGTATTGACTTCTACAACATCAGTCGATTCAGGTGGTTCGGTGATTACCGGATTGGATGGTTCTGCAGGTTTGCATGCAGGTATCACAGCCAGCATGATAGCCGCAGCACTTGTCAGAAGGACTTGTTTTGCGAACTGATTAAAGAGCGAAGTTGTGCGCTGCGGCTGATTCAGGCGATAAATGCCGTGAACATGGTATTCCGCCGCGCCAACGCGAATCGTATCGTTCGTTAAGATGCGTGTGGGATGATCGGTCTTTATCAGTCTTTTTCGGCTGTATCGCTCAATTTCAACCGGTGATTCACCCACGCGTTCGATAAAGATTTCGTCATTTTCGGTATAGATGATTGCATCCGATTTGTCACAGTGATTCAGATGCGTTCCGGAATCCCCGGAACTCAAGCAAATCTGCTCAGAATCGCTTTTGCCATCTACTGAAATATCTATCATCCAGTCGTGATTCATCATAAACCTCCAGCAATTTGGTTTCCATTGTTCCAGTGATATACTGTCAAATATGGCAGTATCATTGTCGATTTATATTAACACAGGAAAAGGAAATATAAAAGCATTATTCGCCAAGGGCTCAGGATTACTGCATTTACTTTTGGCATGGTTCAGACCAAGCATGTTAGGGCTTGAATATCAATAGCCCCCGGCAACGCCGGGGGATGCTGAAATGCTCAAAAAGAGGAACGCCGCAGGCGTTCAATATTGAACCCCGCTGGGGTTCTATGTATTGGGGAATGCCCTAAACCCCCGATAGTCGCCTGCGGCGCCAATCGGGGGCTATTGATATGGAACGCCTACGGCGTTCATTTAAATAATAAATGCGGTGGCCCTGATTAAAATGCGGTGGTCCTGATTAAAATGCGGTGGCCCTGATTATTTCCAGATTATTTATCAACGGAAGCGCGTTTCTTTATTGGTTTGATGCCAATGCAAAGCAATATCAGTGAGAGAATTGCGGCTGCAGAAAATCCCCAGTTGCCTGGCAGAATCGGGGTCGGATGATATAGATGATATATGTATAAACACAGACCGAGATACAGAGACAGGGTGAGTGTACCAAACGCAAAACCGCGTGCCTGGTTGAAAATGCGCGATAGCGCCCAAAGCGTCATCGGCATGGTCATGTTAAATAAGAATATCGACAATACCCCGATGGCCGGTATGGATGGAAACAGGAACAGTACTGCGACAATGCACAAGGAAACGATGGCTGTCCGGCGCATACCAAATCGGTCGGACAGTATGCCGCCAAAAGCCTTGCCGCAGCCAATTGCCAGGATTAATAATACATTCCACATCAATATCGATTTCCAGTCGAAGGGCAGTATGAAACCGACAAATGAACGCAGAAATACCACAATAAACAGGGAGGCGATGGCCACAACTGCCCATGGTTTGGGACCATCTGTCGATATTTTCAGAGACAAAGGGACGTTGCGGCTGCGCATATCTCCAAAAGTGCGCTTTTGAAGAATTAATATGCATACCGCGATACCGGCAAGCAGCACACTCGTGATGACGGGCAGGAAAATGCCATGACTCGACAGAAGAACTGCTGCAAATACGCCGATAAATCCCGGACAAACAAAAATGCCAAGTGGACCGCATTTGGTCTTGCTGTGATTGAGCACATCCACACCGCCGCCGATATGCACCAGGGCATTAGCTAAACCACTGAGAATGACGACCGTATAAAACAGTGGATCTCCGGGAATATAAATCAGCCCTGTGGCAATGATCATCAGCAGGCAGCCGGCACTGGCGATCCATGCATTGTGGTTGAATTTGTCTGCAAAAAGCCCCAAAGGCATCTGACCGCAAAATGCGATGCCATAAAACAACATATAGGCAGTCAGATCATTATGATCCGAAAAAATATAGCCCACAATAATAAAAGTACTTGCAAGATCGATTAGAAAGTGTGCGATGCAATATACGGTTAAGCGAGCAGGAAAATGCTTTGTGTCAGGTTGTATTTCGGTATTTGTCATGGTGTTTGTTTTGGATTCTATGATTTGTTGGATTGTTCTGGGGTTACGCGCTGCGCGCTCCCCCCCAGACTGAATCCTTTCTGTAGTCCTATTTCTCCATGCGACGCAGATGGATGAGCAATCCCAGCGAAATCAAAAACATGAGCAAGCATGCGATTGGTATTGATGGTGGTATATAGGGCACAGCTGAGCATAAAACCTTTGGTTCGCGCATGCTGTGTTCCTCTTCTGCCTTTGGCTGCTCGGCATTTGCCTTTGGCTGCTCGGCATTTGCCTTTGGCTGCTCGGCAATTGCCTGCGGTTGCTCGTCAGTTGCCTTTGGCTGCTCAGCATTTGCCTGCGGCTGTGAATTGTCAGCCTGGCGTATTTCTTCTGCAGCTTTTTCTGCTGCTGTTACTGCAGCTTTTTCTGCTGCTGTTACGGCAGCTTTGGCAGCATCTTTTGCTTCTTTTTCTGCTTCTTTGTATCGTTTACACGCCGCTTTTGCAGCCCTCTCTTCATATTCTTGTTTTATATTACATTTAGAGCATATACGGCATTCTCCTTCTGTACTCTTAGTTATTAGAGTATTACAATCCATACAGCCCCTTTCTGCGCACGTTTCACAAGGCAATGGGCGACCTTTTTTGGGCACAACCATATCCGCAAATGAAATCGCGGGCAAAAGGAACATGAGTAAAACGAATGTGCAAAAAATGAGCTTTTTCATACTGAATCCTTTGGTTAAATCGAATCATAACTGCGACCCTGCGCAAGCGCTGTACTTGCGATAATCCTATTGGATACAAGTCATCCATCAGGATAACCTATGATAAATCTTTGATCAACATGTTTCATTCCGCTCCAGGGAACGTTTGGATCACTTTCGATCTTGCAATGTCCTTATTTTATTGGGGATGGTGATTGGGGTGGCGCGGCGTATCGCAGATAGCCGCGCCGGCGAGCTGTATGGGGCGACCAGTAGGGGCGACCCAATGTGGTCGCCCGCATGGTCGCCCCAAAGCGAGCGCCGCATGTGCAGGCACGTGTCGCGACACGTGCCACGCATGCCGTATGCGCCGCAGGCGCATAGGCATGCCATCCAAATTGTGCGGCGTATCGCAGATAGCCGCGCAGGCGCGGTGCAGGGGCGGCCCTGCGTGGCCGCCCGTAACCGCGCCCCAAAAACGATGCATCCTTTTTTCCACACAAATCCCCTTTTTTGTGATAAGATACACACCGATAATGGCGCCAATGTAGGCGTCGTATTGCGGCCAGTTTTCAGGCGGCCGAATCAGACTTTGAAAACAAAAAATCTCTTTAAAATCAATATCTTACACACAAAATTCAGGAATCAGCATGACGGAAGAAGAACTCCACCTTTCCCACGATCTCCATCAGGAAGACGGCTCAAAGGCCTATAACGCAGACTCCATTCAGGTGCTCGAAGGGCTCGAAGCAGTCCGAAAGCGTCCGGGCATGTACATCGGAAACGTCAACGACATTTCGGGCCTTCATCAGCTCGTTTACGAAGTCGTCGACAACTCGATCGATGAGGCACTTGCCGGATTCTGCAACGAAATCATCGTGACGATTCACGAAGACAACAGCGTGACCGTCCGCGACAACGGCCGAGGCATTCCGACCGAAATCCACAAGAAAGAAGGCGTTTCGGCAGCCGAAGTCATCATGACCGTGCTCCATGCCGGCGGCAAGTTCGACAACAACAGCTACAAGGTTTCGGGCGGTTTGCACGGCGTCGGCGTTTCGTGCGTGAATGCGCTCAGCAAGCACCTCGCCATGGACATCTATCGCAACGGCCGCCACTATCATCAGGAATATGAATGCGGCAAACCGCTGTTTCCGCTGCGCGACGAAGGCCCGACCGAAGAATCTGGCACGTCCATCACCTGGCTCGCCGACGATTCCATCTATACTGTCACCGAATACAATTACGACGGCCTGTGCACGCGTCTGCGCGAGCTTTCGTATCTCAATTCGGGCGTTAGAATCGTCCTCAACGACGAACGCACCGATAAATCGCAGGTTTTCCAGTTCGAAGGCGGTCTGTGCAGTTTTGTCGAATATCTGTCCGAAAAGAACGATCCCATCCATCCGACACCGATTCATATCGTCAAAACCGTAGAAGAAGAAGGGATTACCGTTGAGCTGGCGCTGCAATGGACCAAGGCATATAAAGAGATTCTGCTGTGCTTTGCCAACAACATTCGCAACCGCGACGGCGGCACGCACGAAACCGCCTTTAAATCTGCGCTCACCCGCGTGATCAACCAGTATGCATCCGACGAAAACCTGCTCAAGAACTTCAAGCCCGGCAAAGACAGCCCGAATGAAACGATCACCGGCGAGGATATCCGCGAAGGCCTGATCGCGATTATCTCGGTGAAACTGCCGAACCCGACGTTCTCGAACCAGACCAAAGACAAGCTGCTGAATAACAACATCACGCCGCATGTGGCGGCGGCGGTATCGCAGGGCATCAAGGAATGGCTGCTCGAATCGCCGAACGAAGCCCGCGGCATCATCGAAAAGACCGTCGAAGCCGCCATGGCCCGCATCGCCGCCCGCAAGGCCCGCGATCTCGTTCACCGCAAAGGCGCGCTCGATTCGATGTCACTCCCCGGCAAGCTGATGGACTGCTCCAGCCGCGATCCGTCGCTGTGCGAACTCTATCTGGTCGAGGGCGATTCGGCTGCCGGTACCGCCAAAGGCGGCCGCGACTACAAGACCCAGGCCATCCTCCCGCTGCGCGGTAAAATTCTCAACGTCGAAAAAGCGCGTCTCGAAAGCATCCTCAATTCCGAATCCATCAACATTATATTCAGTGCGCTCGGCACCGGCATCGGCGAAGACTTCAACATCGCCAAACTGCGCTATCACAAGGTCATCTTCATGACGGATGCCGATGTCGACGGTTCCCACATCCGCACGCTCCTTCTGGCATTTTTCCTGCGCCAGATGCCGCAGCTCATCGAACAGGGCTACGTCTATATCGCCCAGCCGCCGCTCTTCAAAGTCGAGAAAAACAGCAAAACCCAATATCTCAAAGACGAAGGGGCGCTCGACGATTATCTGCTCGACTGCGCCGTCAACAGCGGTTACCTCATCACCGAATCCGGTGCCGAAGTCCGCGGCGACGAACTCTCCAAACTTTTCCACGGCATCCTCTTCTATAACCAGTATTTGCCGCGCGTTGCGGTCGACACCGACACCCGCATCATCGATGCCCTGGTCAAAGACGTCATCCTCACCGACGCCGATTTCGAAAGCGAAGACGTCCTCACCGGCCGCATGACCGAGCTCTGCGACGTGCTGAACAAACGCTACCTCGACACGATCTTCGTCATGCCCAACATCTTCCGTGACGAACACAACCACCTGGTCGCCGAATGGACCACGCGTCAGACCAGCACGCTCAAAATCACCCGTCTCAGCCTCGACTTCATCCACAAGGCCAACTTCGTCAAAATCTTCAACACCTATCACCACGTCACCGACACGGTCGGCGCCAAATTCAACTACTACACCGACCCCAACCGCGCCCCCAAATCCCTCTCCAGCGTCGAAGAACTCCTCACGCTCGCCATGGAAAACGGCCGTTCCGGCCACAAAATCCAGCGATATAAAGGTCTGGGCGAAATGAACGCCGAACAGCTGTGGGAAACGACGATGGATCCCGAACGCCGCATTCTCAAACAGGTTTGCATCACCGACGCGATCGAGGCCGATGCCGCATGTTCCCTGCTGATGGGCGACGTCGTCGAACCGCGCCGCGATTTCATCATCGAAAACGCGCGCAAGATTCGAAACCTCGACATCTAAACCCAATTGCCCGGTACCATGCCGGGCTTTTCTTTAAGCGCTGTACGGCAGCTGTGTCGTTCTTATCAGCCTGGGCCGTTAGCGAGTCTGTCCGGGCGTGCCTGTGGCACACCCGGTTATTCATATAGATGAGACGCCTTCCAGGCGTGTCGGATTATCGCAGTGCTTTGATGTGTCTGTGTACTGGGCGTGCCTGCGGCACACACGGTTATTTATTTTTTATTTATTTTCGGCGGGCTAGCGGCGCGCTGCGCCGCTACGCCCGCCCTGCGTCGCTATTTCATACGCGCCGCAAAAACATTTCCGCAACGATATGGCAAAAAAATCGGTATCCCTGAACAAAAAAAAGGCCGCTGCCGCTGCACAGCAACAAGCCCAGCGAGCAAAGACAAGAGCCAGTCAACCGCCGACTTCGCTGCCGGAATACGAGTTTATCCGCGAAATTGGCCATGGTTCGCAGGGTGACGTCTGGCTTGCGCAGTGCAGGTCCGATAAACAAAAGGTCGCCGTCAAACGCCTGAATATCGAATCCGTCAAAAACTGGAAAGAATATGAGCTGTTCAAACGCGAAGCTGATGTTCTGTCGACCCTCGATATCGACGGCGTTGCAAAGTTTTATGAAGCAGTCGACCGCCTGAACAATCATCACCCTTGTTCCTATATCGTTCAGGAATATATCGAAGGCCGCACGCTGGCAGATATGATCAATGCCGGCCAGCGATTCAGCGTCAACCGGATATATGGTATCATTCTGCAGCTCATCGATATATTGCAAAAGCTGCATACTCATGAACCGCCTGTGATTCATCGCGATCTCAAGCCGTCGAACATATTGATCAAACAGGTCAAGGGCAAAGACAAGGTTTACCTCATCGATTTTGGCGCGGTGGCCAATCCCCAGGTACAAAGCGGTGGATCGACGGTTGCAGGTACTTATGGCTACATGCCGCCCGAGCAGCTGATGGGCAAACCGGTGCCCCAAAGCGATATCTATGCGCTGGCTGCGGTCGCAGTTCATCTGATCACCGGTATTTCTCCGGCCGACATACCACATAAGGATTTCCATCTCATCTTCGAGCCACAGATGCAGAATATGCCGGTGGCTGTAGTGAATACGCTGCGCAGCATGCTCGAGCCAAAAATCGAGCTCAGGCTGTGCAACTACGATACCTTGCGAGCCCTGTTCACGAACTTTAAAAATGATATCTACAGCGATACGGGCAGCCGCCAGGAACCCATGCCCATTGCCGAATACAACAAAAAACTCCGGCATGTTTCGACATATTGTGAACCGGGCAATATCGAGCTCTGGCAGGAATTGCCCGATCAACTGCCGAGATACGCTGATGGTTCGCAGCATACCTATCTAAAGCTCAAAAAGGATAAGAACAGTTTTCAGACGAATGGTTTGCGTCTCTATAGAGATTCAGAAGCAGATAATCACAGTTGGATAATTAATGGAATTATCATACTATTATCAATTGTTATTGGGATTATTATATTTGCCTTGCTTCTGTCTGTCGCTTCCAAAGTTTTTGATGTCTCTCTTGGTAGTTTACCTGGTATACTTAAACCATTCTATGTGCTTTTGTGTATTATTGTTTGCGCGATTCCAATGCCTGTCTCGATAATTTCAGGATTCATTGCTCATAAATACATCAATAAGCTGTTTGATTCAGTCATCTCAAAGGGTTATCAATTAAAATCCCGTCTGCCATTGCCCAGACAAGACAGATCGCTTGTGCAGAAAACCATTAATCATCTTCTTCAAAATGGCCGAAAAACCATTGCAACGATTGTTTCTGTCGAATATCAGAAAGTTGAGGAAAAGTATCTCGAAACCGGCATACTCCAAATGGATCATACAGCGGATCGATACTGCTATTATTATCACAGATCACCGTTATTTAAGATTACCTACAAATACAATCCGCCCGACGACGAAAAATCGGAAGATTTAGTCCAGCATATCTATACGCATCTGCCGCCCGAAAATCATTTCAAAGCGGGCGATCCGCTGCCCATTCTCTATCGCATCTACAAAAACGAGGATAATCTCGAAATTGTCGACAGCATGCCGTATCCATTGCCGCTCGACGATATCGGTGAACTCAGCAATGCGGTTTATCACATTTCCCGCGAAGAGCGAAAAACCGAAGAAAACAGAAAAATCGGGATAAATAGAACTTTCCAGAGTCATACGTCCAGAATGCTGGATCTTTTGGATGAACTCAACAAGCCCCAGAACTTCGACAATTCAAAGGATAGCCAGCAGGCGTATTTCGAATCCGTTCAAAAAGCCAGGTTCGAACAAACCAATGATAAATACATCAACCAGAAAAGCGGGAAAAGCCGGGGGCGCAAGTGATGCAGATGAACTCGCAACTCCAACAACAACAACACATAGAAACCATTTCCACCAAACCCAACAATTTGAATAAGCAGCCGAGTCTTGACGGATACGACTTAATTCGCGAAATTGGCCATGGTTCGCAGGGGGACGTCTGGCTTGCGCAGCGCAGGTCCGACAAACAAAAGGTCGCCGTCAAACGCCTGAACATCGAATCTGTGAAGAACTGGAAAGAATACGAGTTGTTCAAACGCGAGGCCAGTGTACTGGCGACACTCGATATCGACGGCGTTGCAAAGTTCTGCGAAGCCATCGATTGCCTCGAAGATAATCCGCCATGTTCATACATCATTCGGGAATATATCGAAGGCTGCACGCTGGCAGAGATGATCAATGCCGGCCAGCGCTTCAGTGTCAATCGAATATACAATATCATTCTGCAGCTCATCGATATATTGCAAAAGCTGCATACCCACGAACCGCCTGTGATTCATCGCGATCTCAAGCCGTCGAACATATTGATAACCGAAAGTGATGATAAAGACAAAGTCACGCTCATCGATTTTGGCGCGGTGGCCAATCCACAGGTACAAAGCGGCGGTTCGACGGTTGCAGGCACTTATGGCTACATGCCGCCCGAACAGCTGATGGGAAAACCAGTGCCCCAAAGCGATATCTATGCGCTGGCTGCAGTCGCAGTTCACCTGATCACCGGAATTTCTCCAGCCGACATGCTGCACAAGGATTTTCATCTCATTTTCGAGCCACAGATGCAGAACATGCCGGTGGCTGTTGTGAATACACTGCGCAGCATGCTCGAGCCCAAAGTCGAGATGCGGCTGTGTGATTATGATACATTGCACAAGCTGTTCACGAACTTCAAAAATGCGATTTATACCGATACGGGCAGCCGACAGGCCCCCATGCCTATTGCCGAATACAATAAAAGACTCCGTCAGGTTTCGACATATTGTGAACCGGGCAATATCGAACTCTGGCAGGAACTGCCCGAACGACTGCCACGATATACATTCGATCCGCTTCATACCTATTTGATGCTCAAAAAGAATCAAAGCCGTTTTCAAACGAATGGTTTCCCGATCTTTAAAGTGAAAAAAGATAGCTTTACATCTGAAGACCTGGGTGAGTTTTTGGGGTTTTTAGCTGGACCAGTCATTTTGGGCATTAACCTTTGGATGATGGTTTTAATGGCGCATTATTTTCCTGCATCAGAAGACACAGCTCTGAAAATATCAATCTTTTTCTTAATGATACTTCCAATACTTGTTTCTGTATTAGTCATCAAATTCGGCCTTAGTCTAAAATTGCTCAATGCTCTGGTAAGCTTTTTTAAGACGAAAGGTCATCAGTTTAGCGCCCGTCTCTCACTTCCCAAAGAAGATAAATCGCTTGTACAAAAATACATCAGTGAGCTCATTCAAAATGGCCGAAAAAGCATTGCAACGATTGTTTCCGTCGAATATCAGAAACTAGAAGATAAATATCTCGAAACCAATGCCAATAAGAAAGAAGGTGAACTGGATTATTACTATCACCGTTCACCGTTATTTAAGATTACTTACAAATTCAATCCGCCCGACGACGAAAAAACAGAAGATTTAGTTCATCATATTTATACGCATCTGCCGCCGGAAGAACATTTCAAAGCAGGAGATCCGCTGCCCATCCTCTATCGCATCTACAAAGATGAGTATGGTTTTGAAATTGTCGACAGCATGCCGTACCCTTTGCCGCTCGACGATATCGGTGAGCTCAGCAATGCGGTTTATCAAATTTCCGGGGGGCATTAATCATCCCCCGGCGTTGCCGGGGGCTATTGATATTCAAGCCCTGACGGGCTTGGGCATAATCATGCCAAAAGTAAATGCGGTGGTAGTCCTGACCTAATGTATTGCATTCATTGATATTTGCTCGGTTTAATGATAAGAACGCGCGGTCGCAAACCTGGATTGGAGGGGGAATATGCGCAAACCATACAACGATAACAAGAACAGCCGAAACCGCCAAACATCTGGAGATAGCAGGCAAAACCAACGTCCGCAGCGTCCGGATCGCCACAACATGAGCGAAGAGTTTTTCGTGTGCGGCATTCATCCGGTCGAAGAGGCGTTTGATACGATCCCCGCAGAAACGCTTGCGAAGAGCCGGATTTATATTGCCGAAACCCGTCAGCCAAAAGCGCTCGAAAAAATTCTGGGTGCCTGTGAATCGCTCCACATCACGCCCATCGAAGTCCAGATGAATGATCTCACGAGGCGCACTGGCGAGACGCGGCATCAGGGCGTATTGCTGGAGCTGCCGGAGTTTCGATATGCGGAAGTCGATGATATTCTGGAACATCTGAGCCCGCAACCACTGATTCTGGTGCTCGATCAGATTCAGGATCCCCACAATCTGGGCGCGATTATTCGATCGGCTGCGGCATTTGGGGTTGACGGCATCATTATTCCGCGCGATCGGGCGGCCCAAATCACTGCGACAGCAATCAAGACTTCTGCCGGACAGGCCTATCGCATGCCGGTTTGCCGTGTTTCCAACATTGCCCAGACGCTGCGCGAGCTCAAAGACCAGGATTTCAATATCGTCGGTGCAGATATCGACGGAGACAAGGTCGAAGACGTCAACTTTCACCGCGCAACGGTATTGATTATGGGGTCGGAAGGGCAGGGGATGCGGCGGCTTACGCGCACGCTGTGTGACCAGACCGTGCGCATTGCCCAGAATCCGAGCGTCGAATCGCTCAATGTGAGCGTTGCGACTGCGATCTTATTGTTTACAGCCAGCCACAGCCGGGATTTGCCGTGGTCGTGATCTATTTGATGGCGCGCAGTTCTATTCTCTGCGCTTCATCGACGGCCAGACAGAAATCCCGGAAATCGCTGTAATCTTTGAGCTCAATGTATTGCGGGGGAAGCTGCAGCTGTTCTTTGAGTACGAGCGTTTCGCCTGATATCTGGAATTCACATTGGTATTTGCCAAAATGCGAATCTATCGCTGCATTTTTAAGTGTCTGGGTTTTCCATTGATACCCGGCAGGCATGTGGAATGAGAGTGTGCGGTTGAGCAGGTAGCCTTCATCAATCACAACCGCATACTTGCGTTCATTGGCCGAAATGTTAGCGTATTGATTGATCAGGTTGAATGAATACAGTTTGGTAATGAGTAATTCGTTGTTTTGAGTGGTTGCAAACGAAGCAATATCGAACTCGACACTCAGCTGAATGGGGCTGTATTTGTCGTCGAGGTTTTTGTAATCAATGTTTGTGATATTGACGCGTCCATACTCGGAAGAAATGTCCTTTTGCATGAGCTGATGGAGCATCTCGGTATCATTCTTATATCTGTTGAGAAAATAGCGTAAGCCTTCCGAATATTTCTTGTTCGTGTGAGTCTGTTTACACAATGCAGAACCATCGGGATGGATAGAATAATCGAAAGTGATGTCGAAGAGCTGGTCTTCGATATTCTCTGTTCGCGATGTAAAACTATCCATTCCGGGGATCATCGGAATGACCTCGGCATTTTGCATTTCGGCTGAGAGTTCATCAAACGGTTTGACATCGGTGATATCTGTATGGACGTAGGCCGGACCTTTTTCGGTTTCCGCAATCAGGTAGAAATTATAACCATCATCGGCATGCGTGGGGAGATTTTTGATGTTGCGTGGAGCGGTTGCTCTGTGGACATATGCAAAATAGTTGCGGATACCGGCTTTATCGTAGAGCGCTTTGACTGCGTACATGCGGGAGCCCGAAGCGCGGGTGATGGCGCTCGTTGCATCGGAAGAGAATTTGCCGTCATAGTTGATGTTCTTTATGACGTCCTCATAAATCACACGTGCTTTTTCCCAGGTCGAAGCGTCTTTTGGAATATCGATATTGTTGTAATACTGTTCGATATAGGGGGTCATGCGCGAATTGATGGTATCCCTTTCATAAAAGCTGAGCTTCCTGTCTTTCCATCCGGTTCGGTGATAAAACTGTATATTCGGAATGATATCTATTGGAATGGTATTGGGTTCATCAATAATCACCTGTGCATTGTCGACATAATAGCGACAGCGAGTATAGTTATCGATGGTTGTACATTCTTTCTGAATGATATTTTGGGGACCGCTCTGGACGATATCCGGCTGCCATTCGCTCGGGTATTCAAGCACATATTCTGAATGCACAAACGGCATTTGATAATTTGCAAAGTAAAAGATACCATCTTCTGCAGCATTGTCATAAGCGGATGGGGCAGATACATACATCACATACTCGAGTTCAGTAAAGTCGCCGACAGCCAGATTCGGCACGGTAATTGAGCTCTTGTACTTGATGGATTCGGGTTCAACGATTTCAAATGTGTTTGCTTTAATCGTATGCAGTTTGAGTATGGCAGAATCTTTGGGCAAGGATATCTCGCTGAGGTCATCCTTGCCTTCTTTACTGAGCGCCCGGTTAATCTGATGCACCAGCACGAGCTTGCTGCCGTCGGGATTGAAATGTGTGACCTGATAATCGAGAATGCCGGCAGAGGGACCGCTTTCGGTTTTGTTGAGCGCAACGTAATCCCGGATGGTTTTCATGCCATCGATGCGGAGGTCTTCGAATGGTTTTTTGTCGTTTGTCATCCAGTCGAGTGTGAGATAGGAACTGTTCACGGGCGCAATCTGCCGCAGTCTCTGAATGATTTGTTCCGCGTCGGCTGTGTGGCTGCCGGCGCGCAGCTGATCGACAAATCGCAGCATTTCTGCGGTGTTTGGTTTGGGATAGAATCCTTTTTGAACGCCATCGAGCAATGCATTCATTTCCGAAACGGCACCAGCAGGATCGGTGCGTACTTTGATATTGAGCGCTTTGATTTTGTGCCATACATTGTTTGGGTAGGTTTCGGAAAGCGCGATCATGGTATTTTGCCAGAATTTGCTGTCGTTCTTATTATCACCTTCGATTTTTGCATAATGCTCGATGATATTTTGGCAGTTCTGCAGCGTTGGATTCAAATCGTCGAAATCGATGTAGTGATGATTGTCGGCCATTTTTTCGAGCGCCAGGTTATTCAGATGGCAGGAATTTGGGGAGAGCTGTGCGGCTTTGATGAAATAATCGCTGGCTATTTCCGGCCATCCGCGTTTGGCGGCGATATCACCGAGGAGTGCATTGGTATAATCGGTATCGGGAATATGGGACTGATACTTTTGGTAGATATCCAAAGCCTGTTTTGCCTGCCCTTCGTCGTATAGAATTTTCATCAGCATGATATGTGCGTGTCCGAATTCCGGGGCAGATTCTTCGATTTCGCTGAGCAGACTGATGACTTTCTCGGTGCGGGTTTTGTAGTGCATATCTGCATCTTCACGATATCTGTGTGCCAGCAGGTATTTGGCGACGACATCATTTGGTGCGGCATTCAGACGGGCGGTGAGCAGCTTGTCGGCAATCTGGACATTTTCTTCGACAATGGCGGTCATGGCTGCCAGCCAGGTTTGGAGCGCATCTGTGGGAATCGATTCGATATTGTCACCCAATACCGAGTGGATATCGTATCGTTTGATATTGCTTACATGTGCCGGGTTTACCGAAGTCAGCGTGATGTCTTGTCGTTCGCTGATAACAGGGGGATTATCGCCTGTCGTTTCGGGATTGGGCTGAATCCAGAATTGCAGATAATCGTTGGAATCGTTGAAATATCCGACCCGCAGCCGGATGATATGATCGCCTTGTGTGAGTTTTGCTGTTGCTGAATTACTGTAGGTCTTTCCGAAGTCATTGGCATCACGTCTGAGCACTTCCTGCCCGTCGATATCGAGACGATAGAACTGGTTGGCGTGTGCAATGATTTGGATATCGGCATCGCGGTCGAGATGAATCTGGGTTTCGGCGGCATAGATGCCTTTCTGGATGGCGAGCAGGCGAGTGGTGAAGTCCGGACGATACTGGAACTGGGTGCGCTTTTGACCATCGACGTTATATTCGGAGGCAAGAATCGGGTCTTTGTCGAACATCATCGGCTGATCGAAAGCCGTGTAGATTTGTTGAGAAAAAGGCCCAATCCAGTGGAAATTGACGAGCTGTGTGGCTGTTGGAAGCCTGACGCCGACTTTTTGTGGGGAGCGGTAGATCGCGCCAGAATTGTACATGGCGCCGTTCTGATAGCTGGTGAGTTTGGTGGCGACGTAAGGATATCGGGTACGCAATGCAAGTATTTTTTCGGGGGGGAAAGGCGTGGAGTTCATCCAGTTAATCATCTGTAGCCGATTGATGGCAGGGATGGAGAGTGCGGAATCGGCGTGATTCGCGATGAAATCGATGAATCTGTTGATTGCGGTTGGATTATCGCCGCGTAACGCGGCGCATTCGGCGTAGAGATATTCCGCAGTTGGACTTGACGCGCGCAGATCGTCGGTGAGCGCATTTTCGGCCTGGATCAGATTGCCGGCAGCCATTTGCTCAATGATATCGTTCAGGCTGGCGGGGATTTGATCGTGATTGGGCCAGTTTTGCCAAATCGCTGTGGATGGCGCAGGGCTGGGCGTCGAAGCGCATCCGGCGTTAAATATCAGACATGCGATGGCGAGTGCGAAGATATATTTGGGGTTGAACATCTTATGGCGACCTCTGTTAAAAGAAGGATTTCGTTGATCCGGGGCGTTGCGGGGCGGAGCCCCGCATTTGGGGGTAGCGTCGTATTGGCGCAGCCAATAGACGCGCAGGGGGCTCGGTCCCCCCATTGAAAAGATACTATGGCAGTTCGACGATATACTGTGTGTTGAGCCGATTGTCGTATTTTTGTATAAACGCCTGGAATTCGTCGTATTCTTCGGGCGATATTTTTGTCTGTCTGAGTTCAAAGAAAATGTTGGTGATGAGTTTATTCTGTTCAAGGCTGGCGCGGATTTCGATGCGGCCGAATTTGTTGTTTTCGATGAGATCGTCCGGCAAAACGACTTTGGCATTCGAAGGCAGAACGAATGTATATTGTAATGTGAAGCTGTATGGCTGCCACAAATCAAGCGGCAGACGTCGCTTTGTCGAAGGCGTGAGCGATTTGGCCAGGTGTCTGATTTGAATTGAGGGATATAACAGTTTCTTATTGCTATCACCGCTGACGATATCTGAGAGGGAAGTCGTCGCTTTTGCGGAGATTTTAACAGGAATATCATAGTTTGAGAGATCGGAGATTTCGAAACTATTGATGTGTGTACCTGCAATTTTACCGGCAAGTCTGGATTCGAGTCTTTCGCGCTGCAGCTCTTTTACCTCGAAATGCCTGCGATAAAAGGGCGCGTTGTTGCCGGTGTATTCCGCGTCGAACTGGTAGCTGATATTTGTTTTGTCTGTGAGGTCGAAATAATAGTTTTCTGTGAAATAGTTATCTTCGGGTTTGGATGCCGGCGATTTTCGAATCGTATAGGAACCGTCGTCTTTTGTAATCAAAGTCCATGTATTCCGGTCCATGTCGGGAAGTTCATAGATACTGCTGAATTCTGCAGTGCCGTCGAGATAGAGATCGAATTGTGGAACATATACAATCGCGTGTCCGAACTGGTAAGGAAATGCTAAATCCGGCATGTTGATATTTCCACGGTTATATACACGAATCAGAACGAAATCTGTGGGAATACCGGCTTCGTCGAGCATAACCTTGAGCAGGCTGGCTTTATCTTTGCAGTCGCCGAATCGTCGTTCAAATATCTTTGTCACCGGATAGGGCTTCCATCCATGAATGCCGAATTCGAGCGCGACATAACGCGTGGATTTGACGACGAAATAGTAGATGTTTTTAAGTTTCTGAAGCGGGTCTGTGACGCCGTCGGTAAGCTCTTTGACTTTTGCGCGAATCGCATCATCGATTTTCAACTGCGGAAGCAATAAATCATTGTGCCATTTCACATAGTGATCCCATGAATCAAATGATGTAATGAACAATTGATCTCCCAACTCTGTCCATCCGGGTGCTTTGGGTTCACCAATAAAACGGGGAATATCCTTCTTTTCAAAAGTGGTGACTGTGATATCGTCTTTTGTACTGGATACTGCCGGGAAATCAATAGAACCATCGGCATGGTGGAGCATCATCCGGATGGGTATGGATTTGGGGGCAATGACCGTATATTTAAACCATTGATTCACATGATTCCTTTGAAAAATTTTGGAATCTGAGAAATGAATCATGTTGCTGGCTTCGCGGCGGGTTTGGGTGACTTTGTACTGATATTCGACGCGATCACCAACGGCAAGATCTGATATCTGAATCTGAAAAACCCGCGAGGCGTAAAACATTTTCTCTTCTTCGGATCCCGTGTCGAAATCCGATGTCGTATAGAGCTGGTTTACAGAACCATCTTTCTTTGTAATTTTTACAGACAGGATTTCTACTTTTTCATCAATGGAAGAATAGGGAATATCAAATCTTCGCCATTTTTGCAGCTCATGTTCGTCGAGTACTTCAAAAACAAACTGTGTATAGGTCGAATACAAACCATTCGGCAGAATGCGGGTCACATTGTTGTCCAGCAGAAAAACGATGCCGCCTGAATCTTTGGAATGATTATCTGGAATATCCTTTATGATATAAGGCTCTTCGAAATTATCTTTTGGAGTATTTGTGGCTGACAAAAAGTGCATCATGTCGACACGGGACGCGATGGCATCGTCCTGCGGTCTGAGTCTGGCTGCGGTTTCGTAGGCGCGGGTTGCTTCCTCAAGATTGTTGCGGTGCATACAATGTTTTGCATACCGCATCCATCGTTCGGAGTCATTCACGCGTATAGACAGATAGCGTTGAAACCAGCTTTCTGCATCGGCCGTGAATCCGGCATCCTGCAGCAACGCCAGCATTTCCGGCGAATGCTCGGGGGCATCCACGCCATAAGCCGAAACGACATCCAGCCAAAAGTTCCACATATTGTTGGCACTGGGATGCAGTGCAAAGTATTTTTCTACTTCTTTTTGTATTTCCGCAAGCGTTGCGGCGAGTATGGTATCGTCGTGATCTGCAACCGCGCGTCTGAGTTTCATATCGAGTGTATCCACAAGTCTGGATGCTACATTTTGTTTGCGGTTGTACAATGATTCCACTGCCTGACGATAGTCCATCATTTCGCCGCGATCATACATCTCACCGGTGAAACTGGACAGCAGATCTGTACAGCTGTCACATTGTTCGGGATGGATTTGCAGATATGCCGTTTTAGCCTGACGGTTCTTGGTACCTGTGATCGTTCGGATTTTGTTGTATCTTACTTTGTAATCGTCGGATGGCGGCTGCGATCCCATACGTTTCTGCACTTCGGGCCATTCGTCGGCCATTCGCGTGCCATTGTTGTTCATGGCATTGGTGACGCGAAGCATCTGGCGCGCATAGAGCAGATCGAACCGCGCATCGCCGTGGTATCTGGGATTTGCCTTCTCGAGAATCATCATGCCTTTGGCCGGATTATCGAGGGCAACCAGGGCAATTTCGAGGTCATCGACGGGCAGAGACGCGGTTTTTTCGAGGTCGTTCATGAGCAAGCCATTGACAACGCGATCCGCATCCTCTTTGCTGAGCGCATTTCGTGCCGCAAGTGCACGCTCGACGACCGGCATGTTTTCGTTATCGATGATCTCCTGCAAAATGGACGGATGTGACTGTGATGAAAGCTTGTTCTCAAGCTTGCCGGAGACGATGGGCGTCTGATTGTCGATGGTGAATTTGAGCGGTTTTTGAGACTGCGCGTCGGATAGAATCGTATAAAATGCAGGCCGGGTCTCGAGCGCGGCGACTTTGACGACGAGAATATTGGGGCCTGGATTGAGCGTGACATCATACCGTGTGCCAAACACCGGGACAGAAAGCGGGCCTTTCTCGAGGGATTCGGCGACACGTTTGCCGTTGATCCAGCCGATCAAAGGCGTCGAAGAGGGTATTTCGAGCGTGGCGCGGACCGGCTTTTTTTCGTCGATGACGATACGCGCGGCCATATAAATCGCGACATATCCATTGTGCCCGACGGCAAAGTTCGGCCAAATCTCGCCATATTCGCCAATCGATTCGCATGCGTTCCATTCGGGAATCTGATAAATCGCGTTGTCCTGCGGTTTGGATGTATCGAATCCGGCAGTTTCCGGAGCCAGTTCCTGGGCAAAATCGTGAACCGAGGCACATACGAAGGGCGCAGAGACCAAAAACGACGTGACGAATCCCGGATTATCGCCCTGACTCAGGCCTTGTTTGTTGCGTTCATGCATTGCGGTCCATTCGGCGAACCGCTGCGTTTCCGCGAACTTGTGAGGCGTCGTCATGACGGCTTTATGTCCATCAGATTCGAGGCCAAGAACGTCGTATCTGGCAATGGTGCGCATCGCAGCGGACAATTCCCTGGCGTTTTCTGCAGGCTGCTGTGCTTGCGCACTTGCACTCAAACTGCCTGTTATCAATGCTGCAGCCAGAATCCATCCAAAATATCGTGTTATCATCCGAACCTCACAGTTGAAGTAAATGGGCAGACAAGTGGTAATAACGAAACAGTTCAGACGATATTCAAACGATTTGAATTGGCTCGCTTTGGGCCGATGAATCGTCCCTGCAGCGAGCGGCTCGCCTATGCACGCATACGGCTCGCCGGCGCTGCTATCGCCTGCGGCAATACGCAGCGCCATGGAATGCTTCACGGATCGTCCCGGCTGATTGCGATATGCTGTGTACATCGCAACATCTTTATGTAAGACGTTGTAAATTAGTAGATTTTTGGTTATGATTCTATATTTTTTGGGGAGATGGAGACGTCTCATGTATAACCGAATCATCAAGGATAATTATGCGATATACAGGAAAAGGTCGTTTCGGGAGCACCTGTGTGTGTGAAAATACGCATCACAGGAAGCGCATTAATCGATGTATGCCGTTTGCTTTGGCATGTTCGGCGATAGCCATAATGCTGGCGGCCTGTGACGATGACAGCAAGAAATCAGACAAACAGGATATCCAATGCACGGGCGCGAATTGCGGAATACCGTGTGATGGTCCGAATTGTTCTGGTAAAGTGGATATAAATGGCTGTAAAGAAGGCGAGAAGTACATTATCGATGCGTGTTACGATCAATCTGCATGTGACCCGGTTTGCTCAGGTGACCAGGTTTGTAAAAACGGCAGGTGTTATTATTGTACCGATTCCAAATGTTATCTCGTGAGTGACAATCCCGATCCGAACGAAACATGTATCGATCGCAGCACCTGTAACGATGGAGAAGAGTGTATCCAGGGGCACTGCGCTGTCGTTGCAGACGAAGACTGTGATCCCAAATGCAACCAGAATGAAATCTGTGTGAATCATCAATGCAAGAGTCAGACGCTGCTTTGGTCGCTGTGTCGGAATGATGGTGACTGTGGTGTCGGAAAATGCCTTTTCTACATCAGGCCTTCCAAAGAAATGACGTACCAGGGAGTCACATACGGCACCGAAGAACGTACAAACATTCCCGTTGGGCTTTTGGATTCGCGTATCAATGTGGCTTATTATAACCGTACCCATCAGAACAAAGCCGATTCGGGCGATGAAATCGGCATTTGTTCAACGGATTGTACGCGCGATCCAAATGCGTGTCAGTCAAATTGGACCTGTCAGGTTGTATTCAAAGGGGATTCTCCCTATCCAGAACTCAAAGACGACAATAACCCCGATAATCCGGATGCTGTATCGTTGCCATTCGAGCTGTCATCATCGGATATGGAAGTGAGTGGTTATTCGGCGATTTGCCGTCCGATGATGACGCAGGCAATGGTTGAGGACTCGCCATATGACGCGCAGTTCTGCGGCAAAGATGCCGCCGCTTGTGAAGCATCCGGAAATGTTTTCTACAATGGCGAATGCCTGGCTTCATGTGATGCTGCGGGATTCGAGTGCCCGTATGCATTTGCTTGTTCAGAAATCGTGCATAACAGCAAAACCGCCAGAGTCTGCATGCCAATTGCTGCAACCTGCGGAGCCTGTTACGACAAAGACGGCGACGGTTCGGGATATGGGCATTGTCCAAAACCGGGCGTCGACTGCAACGATGACGATCCCAATGTTTATTATAACAAAGCGCTTTCGTGCGACGATATTATCAATAACGATGGCAATACGGTTTACGAAGATCACAACTGCAATGGTATCATCGATTACTACGAACTCGTTGGCACCATGAGCAACTGTGCACGATGCGGCAATGCGTGTCCTGTTGCCGCACCAGGGAAGGGACTGGACGTCGCCTGCATTCCTGTCGATGAAAACGCGAATCTTGACGCAGACTGGTATAAAACCGCCAAACCCGGTACGGTGGTGCCCGAGTTTTATTGCAAAGAGCAGTGTGCGTTTGGTTTTGGAAATTGCGATGGAAAAACTGCGTGCCAGACAGAACTCCTCAGTCCAGAAGCCCGTGCAGCCGCAGCAATCAGCGAGGCCAATAAGGATATCATTCACGCATCGTGGGTGATTGCATCCGGCAAATCCGCTTCGCTCTACATCAGCGATAATGATGGCGACGGTTACCCGGCTGTTTCGGTAGAAAACAGCAAGAATGCCGGCGCGCTCATTCTCGACAAGGACAACACCCTTGTTTGCTGCGGCAGCGCAACCATCAGCGGTGTGACATCATGTTATACGGCCAATAGAAACTGGACCACGACATCGATTCCTGCAGATAGCAGCTACATCAAGGTTGCTGACGATAAAGTGGACGATCTGAGCGCGTATGATATCGATGATGCAGATGCAGCGGTGAATCCTTCTGCTGTCGAAATCTGCGACGGCAAAGATAACGATGGATCGCGCATCGTGCTTAAAGATGACGTCCCAGCCTGCTCAGAGTGGTGCGCGAATCCCGCAAACGATTGTCGTTCGTTTGCCGTTCAGGAAGGTACCGATATCACCGGTTACAAGACCAATGCCTATTGCGATGCCACACAGGACGGCTTAAATGATAATCCATTGATAGATACCGTTGTGCAACCACCGGCATCACATGGTTTTGGTGAGATTTGCAGTAATTACAATGCACAAAACGTGGTGTGTGATAATGCGGCTGTTGTCCAGTGCAGAAGTCAGGTGGTCACGCAGGACGATGGCAGCTCTACGAACGAATGGTCGCTCCAGTGCGTCGGCCGTGGCAATGGCCGGGTTGACGGACTGGATGCAAGTGGCAAACCCGAGTTTAATGGCATTGATGAAAACTGCAACGGCCTGGTGGATGAAGACGCCTGGGTGCCATGCGTGATTAGTAATCCCAATTTGCCATGGGATGCATCAGCTGTTGACGTGAGTGGTTTGGAGAGCCTCAAAAACGGCATTACCAATCCAAATGATTTTGTAGTCATTGCAAATGAATCGGGTTATGAGGACAAAGAATTGCACAGGAACAAAGACGGATCATTCAATCTGTGCAGTCTGGGCATTCTCCAGAGCAGACCGATAAACCAGGCAGGTGGTTCGGTGGTGTACCAACAGTTCTGCATGCCGCTGTACCAGCCAAGAACAAACGATTATTATGGCGACGGCATTGATTCCAACTGCGACGGTGCGGATTATGATATCGTTCATGCCCGTTTTATCGGAGTCGCTGGACAAAGCCTGGCCGGGGATACAGGCCGGGATTGTGGTTATTGCTATGCCGGTAAAGCCGAAGGGGCTCCGTGTGATAAGAAAAATGTCGTTGCACCTTGTGCGACTTTTAACCGAGCCATCGAATCGGCAAGAAATGCGGATGGATCCTATAGTGATATCTTTGTAGAAGGCACAGATTTCACATACAATATGGATTTCAAAACACTGGGTGATTACGCTTCGCCGATTACGCTGCCCAACAACAGCAAACAATTACCGCCCCTGGCTACGATCGTCCCCGATGCAACTGGTCTTGCAGAAATTCCAAGTCATATCGTGGATGGGCATTTTATCAGTGTATTTGGTTTGCATCATTACCTGGTTTCTCAAAAAAGAAATATACCCGATTTTAATGCCAATCATTATTTGTTCAGTTATGAGACCCAAGAAACAAATGAAGCAACGCATGTCACAGAATACTATCCTGCCGGTATGATCGAGCAGAACAGTCCCGAAGAGGTTATCCGTATTTATGGTGGCTTTAGCCGCGACATGACGAACAATAAATGTACGCTGCCAACGGGATGTGATTATTGGGAAGCAACAGGAAAAAGTAAGATCACGTGGAATGTGACGCCGGATGGCGCCAAAAACTATTCGATGGTCAGTCCATCCAAAGATGGCGAGGTTTCTCCGCTGTCTTTGCGTCTGAGCCGCCTTGAGCTCACCATGCAGCCTGCGAGCGGTGTCGTATCTGACCGCAGCATGGCCAACGGTATCACCTTTATTGGCATCAATGGATCGCTCAAATCCCGCATTCTCACGCTGCAAAACACGAAAGTAAATGTGAAGGGTATCGATGGGTATTCTTTTGGTGTTTCAGACAGACCCAGCAAGGGCACGGATGGCAAGCCAGAACTCAGCGCCTGCACAGCGGATACCTGCGATACCAACTGTTATCACAAATATGGCGGCAATAACTGGTGGTGCAGCGATCAGGCAGCTTATTATACCGGTGGCTGCAATGACTATTGCGACAAGAATACTGCGCTGTTTATTAAAGATTACAACAGCAACGGGTTCTTTACGACGCATATTGTAAGTATTGATAATTATCATAACAGCATCACGGAAACATCATTCCCGTCGGCGACCTGTGGATACGGCACAGATGGCATTCAATCCCCAAGCTATGGTGGCATGGGGGGCTGGACTGCGACCTGGGATGAGCCAAGACATGATGGAAAGGGCGGTTCTTATCCGTTCATCTATGATAATAGTACTGGTTCATGGAATATGCGTACGGATTATGTGTCGCTTGTCGGAGCCGGTGGTGTGCATGGAGACAGAAGAGGTGAATGCGGTTCTGACTGTTTGAATTCCGAAGAAAAAATGTGGGGTAAACCAGGAAAGGGCGGCAGTGTCGGAAAACCTGGCGATTCGCAAAAGATCAGACAGTATTTCGCATTGGATGAAAACAACGGCTTGTATGTAGACAGTGACCGTTCACAGGGCAGGGGCTGGTATGGCGATCCCGGCGGCGGCGGCGGCGGTGGCGGAATCGTAAATTGCTGGCGCGATGCTTCAAAATTTAAAGGATATTGCAGAGCGGCCAGCGGCGGCCGTGGCGGCTGTGGCGGACAGGGCGGCGAAGCTGGCGGCACCGGTGGTTCTGCGCTTGGCATTGTATTGAGCAGCTCCCCGGATAATGCAGAATCCTCTGTTTTGAGGCTCAACAATTCTGTATCAACGGTGATCAACGGCAATGGCGGAAGGCAGCAGCTCGGTGCCAATGGCGGCGCAGGCGGCGGCGCATACAACAAATGGTCGTTCGCCTGGAGAGAAGATATCAGTCGCGTACCACAAGCCTGTCAATCTGCCGCAGGCGCTGGTGCCGGCGGCGGCGGCGGTGCCGGCGGTGTCGGTGCCGGCGGGCGTCCGGGATGGGCTTATCCATACGTCATGCTCTGTCATTCCGATTCAAATGACGCACAATTCAGTGATGTTACTGACCTCAGCAATCTTGCCAGATGCAAGTTTGATATCGGTAATAATATGATATCGATAACCAACCTCGGGGCTTATGGAACCCAGGATATGAAAGGCATGGCATATAAAGATGCTGCGCCATTCTCTGACAATACCGGCAAAGGACAGGATGCCGTTATGGTGAATAAATCCGATTTGACGAGTGATACCTGCCAGAGTACCTTTGTCTTTAGAGATAAGTATGGATCGAGTCAGAATTTACGCGCGATTGGTTACGGTGGCCATATTGAGGATTCCCAACATCCTGTAAACCAGGGCGATAAGATTGCTGTTGAGGGGTTATGTCAGCTTAAGACGCCGCTGGGCGATTATAAGCCTATCATCGTCAAACCAGTGATTCACAACACGACGGATGGAACGGTGGAATAGTTTATTGATTATTTAATAATATATATGTATATGCTGTGCCTATGCGCTGTTGGCGCATACGGCACCGAAAGCGACGCTCCGTGGAACGTCGCTTTGTTTTTTGTGAGCGGCTATCTGCGATACGCCGCTTGTGCGCCCGTCTATCGCCTGCGGCAATACGCCGGGCGCTTCTTGATGACATACACCATGATGCCAATAAAAATCAGAACGGCAAAAGCAGAAACCGCAGAAGCTTCAAATCCAAAATCACCGCCGGTTATCAACGGTGATTGCGATTCCAATACATACGTGCAGATGACGTTGTCTGACGGCTCAACGGCGATAGTTAAAAGTATCAACAACAGGCCATTCCAGAGCGCGTGTATCAGTGCATTGTTCCAGAAACTGTTATAGTAATAGCCTACCAGTGCCAACAGCAATCCGATGATAGAACCAGTGATGACAAGCTGAATGAAGCTGAGTGGGCTGATGAAACCGTTTACGATATGGATTGAGGCAAATATCACAGATGAAACGATTAGCGCGACGCGGATATTATAGCATTTTTCGAGCAGTCCCATAATGACACCACGGAAAACCATTTCTTCTGTGATACCGACGGCAACAGCAAACATTATCAAATAAAAAATAATGTATGATGTGTGAATTTCATTTGTGACGATCCATTCACCAGGCATCAGATTGTAGATGAGGAGGATGAGACAGGGCAGCAGAATGCCAATACATACGCCTCCCAAATTGAGTTTGAATGGAGAGAATCGAAGTGTATTCAGCGGGATTTTTAGAATCTTTTCGATGAATTGTTTTAGGGAAAGAAATGTCAACAGGGGATAAAGGACTGCAATGGTCAATCCGGGAACGAGAAGTGGTATAGCCGTATACCGCGTGACTAACGAAAAAAGATATTGCAGACTGAATGCGAAAAAGAGTGTGATTGCAAGTGCGAAGAGGGAGCCGCCCCAGGCTTTTATCCAACTGATTGTGTCGTTTGAATGCATTTCATAATCCTTTAAAAAGGCATATTCTAACGCTATTGCATTTCATAGGAACCTCCAGCGAGTCGTTGGAAATCAAGAAAGCGCAATGCCGTGAAACATCACGGTGTTGAGTGTAACGCATCGGTTGGTGGGGGTCAATAGCGATGAGGGATAGATATCATGCAATTGGCAGGCGAGCGTATTGAGCGTGCAACGCGAAATAGCGAGCCTGAAGCGGCGTATGCGGCAAAAGCCGCATAGACGCGGGGGCGTGCGTATGGTGCCGTGAGGCGCCATAGCGACGGCCGGGACAGTTAATCATTATTGAAATATCATTATTGTATATGATACTACGCCTATGTGCTGTTGGCGCATACGGCACAGCTAGCGACGCTCTGTGGAACGTCACTTTGTTTTTGCGCGGCTATCTGCGATACGCCGCTTGTGCGCCCGTCTATCGCCTGCGGCAATACGCCGGGCGCTTCTGTTCTCTTTACCAATGGATGCTATCATGAATAGAATTATTCGATGTCTTTTGATCTCTGGCCTGCTCATGTCTCTGTCTGGATGCAAAACCACGGGCACACAGCCGAATGTCGAAACGGCGACCGTGGAATCGACTGTCAGCAATGAAAAGCAACCGCTCCAAATTCCGACATGCACAGACTGGCCAACCGATCATTTGTGCCTGGTAACCAAAGATATGGTTCACAAAATCATCGAACAGGGAAATGTCAATGCGTTGTCCGGTGGTCTTTTTGGCTTTACGCCACTCATGGTCGCCGTGGATGCCGAGTCGGTCAAAGCGCTGAGTGATGCTGGGGCCGATATCAATGCAACAGCCCACTCTGGTAATTCTGTGCTCATGCATGCCTTGTTTCTGAGCCGATTTTTGAAGAAAGATAACGGACAGATACAGCAGCTTCTGGCTGCCGGTGCGGCTCCAAATGAAGAGGGCAAGCAGGAAGCACTGCCCTTTACAGTTGCTCTTGACTATGCCTATATGGGATACACACCACTCATGCTGGCATGGACACTCGACCAGGTTAAGGCTCTCGTCGAAAGAGGCGCCGACGTCAATGCCAAATCCAGCGCATACGAAATCACACCGCTGATTCTTGCTTTGGGCAATGGGGATAAAGCGATTGCGCAATACCTGATTGAACACGGGGCAGATGTGAACGCCAAATCAAGAGATGGTTTGACGCCATTATCGGTCGCTCCAGACGAAGAAAGCGTAAAAATGCTGATTGCCAAAGGCGCCAAAGTGAACCCGGTGACCGAGAACGGCATTCTGTTTACCCATGTAAACGAGGGAAAAATGCGCGCCCTGCTGGATGCCGGATTCGACATTCATACCGACTATTTCAACTCGACGCCCTTAATTCTGGCCAAAGACGTGAAGACCGCAAAAATGCTTATCCAGGCGGGCTATGATGTCAATGAGGCAGCCAAACCCACACACAGGCCACTCGGCGCTATTCGTGGCGTGGACGGGTTTGCCATGGACGGGGTGCTGGCATCAGGAACAACTGCGTTGGATATGGCTGTTGCGCAAGAAAATGCCGAACTTGTCGAATTTCTCATCCAATCCGGTGCCAAAATCGAATTGACGCGCAAGGGGTCGTCACTCATTTTAACTTCATCCCAAAGGATCCGAGACACTCTGATTCAAAATGGTCTGGACATCAATGCCAAAGATCAGTACGGCTATACCCCGCTCCATAACGCCAAACGCCTGGATGACGCCAAACTTCTGCTCAAGTCCGGCGCAAAACTTGACCCAAAAGACAGCTATCGCAACTTATGGGAAATCGCAGATGTCGAATTGGCCACACAGCTCATCCAAAACAACATTGGACTGAAGGCAGAAGATCCCCGAAAAAAAGAAGGCCCCGAACACTTTATCTCTGGTGCAGAGGGCAGCGAAAATGCACTTCTTTGGACGAACAATCAGGACGTCATCAAACTTCTCATCAAAGCCGGAGCCGATTTGAATGCGACGGGATGGCGCGGACGGACAGTTCTGATGCGATCCGAAATCACCGAACAGGATTTTATGGCGAATGCCAAAGCAATGGGCATTGACGAAGAAACCATCATAGCCGTGTATTCCGATGATTCTGCAATAGATCAAAAAACAGTAGATACGGTTAAAGATTTACGTAAACGCTGTCTCGACAACAACAGAGAAATCATCAAACTGCTTATTGACGCTGGCGCGGATGTCAACGCTTCTGCATACGATGGAACCGTCCCATTAACGGCAGCTGAAGACTTCGAAACGATTCAATTATTGCTCGCTGCCGGGGCCAATCCGAATGGTGGAAAGTCTCACTGGCCTAGCAGAAATAATGATTCTGACGATAAAGAAGAGAGAGTTCGTCTGCCCGATGATCTTCCTCTTATAAATGCATTGAGATATCCGGAAGCTGTGAGGCTGCTCCTTGATGCCGGTGCCGATCCCAATGCCCAAACAATGGATGGCTTTACCGCTTTGTTTGTTGCGCTTAGAAGGAATATGGCAATAGAAAAGAATCGGGAAGTTGCGCGGATGCTTGTCAATGCCGGTGCGGATATCAACCATATCAATCATATCACCAATCATGGTGATTATGCTGAAGAAACCATTCTTTGCACCAGCGCGAGTGAAAATGATATTGAAGCCGTAAAAATCGAATTAGAACTCGGTGCTGATGTCAATATGTTGTGTGGATTTCACCAACCCAATGATGAATCTATATTAGTACAATCTGATAATCCCGAAATGGTAAAAATCCTGCTTGCTGCAGGAGCAGACCCCAATGGCGGGAATGTCAGATATAAACCCATTCTAAAACTCGCCAAAAATCCGGAATCTCTCAGACTGCTCATTGCCGCAGGTGCAGACATCGAAGCCAAAAACTATGAAGACGAACCTGTATTGTACCAGGTTCTGACTGATTCAGATTTGGATATTTCCAAAAAGAGAGAATGTGCCAAAATTTTGATTCAGGCGGGTGCCAATATCAATCACAAGGTCACACGCCATTTTTCAAGATCAGAAGAGTCTCCCGAGGAGGTCGTACAGGAATCCGTTTTGGACCTGGCCGTCCGAATGACATCCGATGGTGATGAACCATGGCGTGAAGGGTATATCGAATCTATTAAGATTGCGATAGAATTTGGTGCAGATGTCAATGTTGTGTGTGAGGGTAACAAGAAGCTGTCTGAACTAACCAATGATCAGGAAGTGATTGCTATATTGAAAGCAGCAGGGATTAAATGCTGATCGGATTTGAGAAGACGAACCGCAGAGACCTTTGGTGGAGTCGGTGTAAGCAGCCGACTCCAATTCTCATGATTCATCGTTTTCGGCAATACGCCGGGCGTATGATTCTATTTAGCCGCGTTCTGGGGAACTGCAAAGTGCTGCACAGAACGCGCCGGATCATACCCAAACGCCGTTCGCAGCTGCGCATCTTGCCGAACGATTTCCTGCGCTTCATTCAAATATTCATTCCACGTTTTATCTGACTTAAGCGCTTTGAATTTGTCTGCAGCAGCATATGGAATCTGACGCAAATACCAGATGTTGTATACTCTTTTCTCATCATATTCATTAAATGTATATCTATCAGAATCCATTTGATGCCAATCCTTTACCTCGTCAAGAAATTCTATTAAATGCGCATAAACAGATGAACTCTCCGAAAGATCAATCCCAAGTCCGTTCCATGATTTATAGATCGCAAGGTAATAAAATGTATTCCTGATTTCCTCAAGGTTAAGTGAGCCACTCGCAAGACTCAGAGCCGTGATGGCTGTGATCGCTTTTTGAATGGATTCTTCGTATGGATCATCAATCCGACAGGTGTAATAAGCGCACCATCCTTCTCCTTCACCATGTTCCTCAAGTGCACAATATAACTGTTCCTCATCCTGATTGCAGCGATCCAGAACCTGCTTGAATATAAAGAAATTCGTCGGGTCTTTATCTTTTTCTGCAAGTATTTGTTTTATCACTTCTTTTTGCAAATCGATCTTCGGAAGTTCCTCAATCAGCTTATGGGCTCGTTTAACCGCATCTTTGGATAACCTGATTTGATTATCTTTCTGCGACTGCAAATAATCATCAAGTTCAGATATCCGCTGGTATGCCTCTGTAGCCAGCGACTTGTTTGCCGGAAAATCCTTGGCGCCATCATGGCTGATAGTTCCCAGCCGATTGGCAATTTCAAACAATTCTTTTGGTTGCTCTAATAGTATTGAATCCAACGAATCAATCAAAAGTGTCTGATAATAATGTACGGCCATAGACTTATTCTGAACTTGTTCCGAACCCATATCATATATCCGGGCAAGCCTGAGTGCATTGCGATATTGGAAATCGTTATCCGGCGATTTAGATTTCTTATCTGCATCCAATGCATGTTTATACCACTCAACTGCCCTGGCATCATCGCCAAGTTTATGGGCAATATTCCCAGCTTTTTCGGCAAATTTTCCCGCAACCGTAAAATTGTCCTTATCGATATAATGCTGATAGCCCCGCTCGCTCCACATCATGGCTTTGTTAAACCATTCTGTCGCATTTGCGTTCGTGACTTTTACGTCATAATGGATAGTTTTCAAATCATTGGCAAGCAATTCTGCGGCACGAACCGCTGATGCATGAAATTCGCCTTTTTCATAATACACATTGGCCTTCTCCAAATTCTTCTTTACTTCATGTTTACTTGGCGTTTCTTTGTATATCCCTAGTTCCACAGATAAATTCTTTTCATCATCTGATTCTATCAGCAGTTCTTTATCAACAAAATCTCCGCCCGATACATAATCAGCATCATAATCATTGCCATTGTCCCGGTTGAGCACATAGATTTCATAATTTGTTCGATCATATAAACGCGCCAGGGTCAATATGGCATCCTTATCTCCGCTCTCTGCTTTAGCGATCAGCCACTTTCTCAGTTTGGACGGTTTCACATGATAATCCACGATTGAAATCACGAGCTGTTTGTAAGCCGTTGGATAGTCATCGTAATCCTCCCAGTTACCATCTTTCGGAGATAGAATGATTTTCCCAAACTCCACACTGTCCAGACTACCGCTGCATCCCGTAATATGATGTGTCTGAGAGCGCAGCATCGTTGTCTGTTCACGTTCGAATGTGGCGACTTTTTTTAGCCATAATGCCGCAAGCCGGTAATCAATTTTGTAATTGAGCGAAGATGCAGCGATATCATCCATGGTTTCTTTCTTTGGTTCATCATCGTCGTATTCTCTATGTGAGTCAAATCGATCAAGATATTCCACCCGCGATTCACAGCCTCCAATGTAATCCGTACGTCCGATGTCACTCTCATCATAATTCTCTGTACAATATCTGTGAGAAAATGATCCATAGGCGCTGGCATGCAGCAGCGTCCAAGCATGATATTGGGTATCGAGCTTTTCGAGTTCTGCTGCCTTTGCGGAATCTTTTGGCACATCAATACCGTCGGCGTATTTCATGGCAAGAATAAAGATTGCGTCCTTGCTGCCAAAATGCGCGGCTTTTTCGAGCCAGTACAAAGATTTCTCCGTATCTTTTTTGCCGTTAAGCCCCATTTCGTAGATCATGCCAACCGCATAATAAGCATTGACAACGCCATGTGCTGCCGCTCGCACGAGGTGCTCAAAACCTTTCTTCTTATCTCGCTTTGTTCCCACACCATTAAAATAAACCAGACCAAGAATATATTCGGCATTGCCATAACCATGCGCCGCCGCTTTTTTCAGCCAGTTCAGGCCTTTTTTGAATTCTTCATCGTTCGAAAACAACGGACTGATTTCATATTGCACCGACGGACTTTTGGCCAGAATAGCGAGTTCATAGTTCGCTTCCACGGCTTCATCCCGCCAGCGAATCATTTCGCGATGAAGCGCTTTGGCCGGCAGTTTCTCAGCCTGCTTACGGCCATCATTGTAATAGGCAATATCGCCAACGCCATCGCGATACATCATGTGCGTGATGAACATCGAGGAGGCATCTTTGTTTTTTCGTGCAGAACGAACGGTTGGCGCGACATCGGGCATGGGCGAGGTGTCTGCTTCAAAAGTGATATTCTCATATTGAAGCAATGCTGCGCCTTGCGCATCGGTTGGGACTGGAAAAACAATGCTTTTGTTTTGGTCTTGTGCATTTGCCGGAGATTGGGAGGCAGACTGCTGTGGCTCCGGTGTCTGAGCCATCGCCGGATGCAGCCACACACAGCCAGCACAAATCAATGCAGCAAACAAGAATCGTTCAATCCTGGATTTCATCATGACAATGCTCCAATTACAAGCGTGAACGTGTGCATCACAAATCACACATCGCGTTCAACAGGAGAATTCGGAGCATTATTCCAAAAATTAAACATCCATTCAGGATGAACCATGTGGGCTTGCTTTGGGACGATGAATCGTCCCTGCACCAAGCTGGCTCGCCTTGCGCCGTGCGAACTGCACGGCGCTATGGCTCGCTGGCGTCGCTATTGCCTGTGGCAATACGCTGCCGCCTTTTGATGACATACACCATGATGCCAGTAAAAAATAGAACGACTAAAGTAGAAACCGCAGATGCTTCAAATCCAAAATCACCGCCGGTTACCAATGGTGATTGCGATTCCAATACATACGTGAAGACGGAGATGTTTGTCGGTACAATGCCGATATAAAAAACCACCAGCAACAGTGCATTCCATAGCGCATGTATCAGTGCGTTGTTCCAGAAACTGTTATAGTAATAGCCTACCAGTCCAAGCAGAACTCCCATGATTGAACCGGAGACGATAAGCTGTATGGTACTGAGTGGGCTGATGAAGCCGCTTACGAGAGGGAGGGAGGCAAAAATCACAGATGAAACAATCAATGCAGCGCGGAATTTATAGCATTTTTCAAGCAGTCCCATAACGACACCACGGAAAACCATTTCTTCTGTGATACCGATGGAAATACCATACCACATCACATTATAAATATATTCTGATGTAAGCTGTTTATTGACGATCCATACTCCAGGCAACAGATTGTAGACAAAGAGGATGAGGGCAGGCAGCAAAATGCCAATCAATACGCCTCCCAAATTGAGCCTGAATGGAGAGAATCGAAGCGTCTTAAGCGGGATTTTAAGAATCTTTTCGATAAATACCTTCAGAGAAAGAAAAGTCAGCAGGGGATAAAGAACAACAAGGATCAACCCAGGTATGAGATATGGTATGGATGGTGATGTATACATCACGAGATACAAAAAAAGAACTTGCAGACTGAATGCGAAAAACAGTGAGACTGCAATGGCGAAGATAGAACCGCCCAAGGCTTTTGGCCAGCTGACTGTGATATTTGAATGCATTTCTTAATCCTTTAGGTCATGATGGGGTGTTGAGCACTTAATTATGTTCAAAACTGAACGGATATTCGATCATTACCAATCCATCGCCTGACCGTTGTGGAAGGTGGAAATTGGCAATAACGTCTGTAAGACAATTCAAAAACTCTTCGTTGTTAATTTCAGCGTTGTTGATTTTAATATCAAAGACGTCGCCGCTGGAGGACGACAGAAAATTAAAGACAACTTGTCCGGATGCCGCCTCAATGGCTAACAGATTATGATAACAAACCTCAATCTGGTCGAGATTTTCATGTACAATATTTTTAATCTTATCTTTATATACCAATATTTCTGCTTCAATTAATTCATTTTCTGATTCGTCATTTTGTTCATCCATGGCGTTATTATTATCAGCATATTCAGGCGGTTGAATGGCTGCGTCTTGTGCCGGCTTTTTTTCAGGAAGTTTGGTCATCGCAACATTATGCTCATAGCGATTCTGGTTCTGTGTTTCCAGAAACGCGCTATTCGAATGGAAACCGTCCGCGGAAACAAGTATGCGATAATTCCTCTGATCAATAACCGGCAGCGTATAAGACCCGTCATTAGCTGTTTCTGTTTCTGCGACAATTGATCTGTTTGAATCGACGCAAAACACCGAGGCTTTGGAAATGCCTTTATCTGTGCCATCCTCTTTTACAACGCCAAAAACAGTTAAGCCCGGTTTCATGGGGATCTCACCCAGATCGATCGTTTTACCGGGGGTGAGGGCTATGTCTGACAGTTTCTGGCTCAAAAGATTGTCTGACGTGATTCTAATATCCTGAACGCCGCCATAAGCGTGGTCGAGTGTAAAATACCCATCTTTATCGTTCTTAATCGTATTGAACAGATAATGTTTTGCGCCAGAATTATCTTTTTGGTAAATAAACTGCAGCTCAGCCTCAATGCCTTGATTATCCAGAACCACGCGCCCTTTCACGATGGATTCCGGCCAAAGTTCTGTATCGTTCAATTTAACTGGCTCACCATCGATTTCTATCCAGCGATTCTCGTCGTATTTTCCTTTTGAGACATAATGCGGATGCTCAACAAGGAACTCGTAATTACCGTCTTCGAGCAAAAAGGCGAACTCGCCGGCTGCATTGCAGTCTTTTGCTGCAATGATTTGGTCGCCTTTTTTGAGCTTGATCTTTGCTGCGAGCGGCTTTTTCGATAAGCCGTCTATGACCTTGCCCGATACTCCGAACCCGTTGTTTTCCTGAACCTGTGTATCTGACAGCGCTGTTTTTTCAGTCATGAGTGTCACTTCTGATGATAGTTGATCATCGCGATTCAACAAGACGAACAGAACACATATCAATACAGCGATGATTGCGGGAATGATCCAGGCTTTCTTCATATTCACACCTTTATATGTCAGAAGTTTAAGATGTTGGCATTCTTGCGGTTGGAGATGCCGACCAACCCCTTATGGCGGCAGGCATCAGGAAACCGCAATGCCGGGAAGCATCACGGGGGCGAGTGTATCGCATTGGAGGGCGGGGGACAAGAGTAACGATGGGCCTGGCATGCTAATTTCCAATCACCCATCGTTCGATAGTCCTGCATCCTTTATCGAAATTCGCACCAATCTTAACGATTTTCTTATCTTCGGCTTCATACTGAATGGCGTAGCCTTTATCATCGATCTGTTTTAATGCTTCTTCGGCCGTGCCATCCAATTTGAATTCAAACAAATATATTGTATCTTCAGTTTCAATCAATGCATCACATCGGCCTGCGGCGCTGCGTTCTTCAGTGTGTACTTCAAATGCTGATGCAAGACGGAATATCAAATAAAATATCGTTTTATAATGATTCTCATCCTGTTTTTCGGCATCGTAAGGAATGGAGCTATAAAAGCTGCGCAGTTCCATCATGGCTTTATCTACTTCGCCATCTTCGAGCGCCGCAGTCAGCTTCAACAGGAATAGTTCATTATCATTTTTGGTTTTATGCGAATAATAGGGCATCAGGCCCTGTAAAAAGCCCACGCGCACTTCATCATTGGGAAATCCAAGCGTATATCGTGCACCTTTACACGATTTGATCGTCAGATATCCACTCTGATACAGCATCGGAATCGGGGTATCGGCGTTTTCAATCGATACATCGAACATATCCTGAGACGCCATAAAACCTTCCAACTCTTCTGGCTTGATGGTGTATTTGCTAATCATTTTGGTCAAAGCCGTCGGCGTGCCTGTCGCAAACCAATAATTGTGAAACTCTTTTTCTTTCAGGCATTTAAGAAGACTGAACGGATTGTAAATATCAGGGCATTTTTTGGTAAAATGATAGCCATCATATTTCCGTTTTAGGCGCAACAAAGCCGCATTTCTGGATATTTCCAGGGCATTTGCGAGGTTTTCTACTTCCGGTTCAAGCTGCTCGATAATTTCTTCTTTGGTAATGCCGCATATCGCCGCGAACTCATCCGTCATTGTGATTATCATCAGATTATTCAGCTCGCTGAATATACTGAGCTGGCTGTATTTAGTAATGCCGGTAATCAATACAAACTGCAAATTGCCGTCGGATTCTTTAATTGGACTGAAAAACTGGCGCATTGTCTGGCGAACAGCAGCAAACAGCTTCGGATCATGCATCGCATCCAAAAGCGGCGCATCGTATTCGTCGACCAAAATGACGACATTCCTGCCGGTCTGCTTTTTAGCCGCCAAAATCAGATTCGACAGCCTTAAGCCAAATTCTTCCCTCACAGAACATTGGCAGCCATACATGGCTTCGTTACACGAAAGCAGGTTGTCCAGCAGATTGAGGATATTCTCCGTTGAGTTAATTTTTGAGCGGCTAAAATCGAAATGCAGCACGGGATAGCTCATCCAATCCTGCTCGAGCTTTTCGATGGCAAGCCCTTCAAACAGGTTTTTGCGTCCTTCAAAATACGCTTTTAGTGTCGAAATGAGCAGCGATTTGCCAAACCGCCTCGGGCGCGACAAGAAGTAATATTTGCCTGTTGTTGCAAGACGATGAATCAACGCTGTCTTATCAACATATATCGCGTTCAACCGTCGAATTTCTTCAAATGTCTGGATTCCAATCGGGAAATACCGTTCCTGCATCTGCGACCTCCGCTGTCTCCGACAATGGGGCATGCCCCATTGTTGCTTGAGAAGCACCATAACTCGCTCAAACAGAAATGGCGAGGTTTTTTTATGGACGCGGGCTTATCGGTGCGATTTGTTGCAGGCATGTGCCTACAGACGAACGCGCCGATACGCCCCGCGTTTCGGTCTATGCGCCTGCGGCGCATACGCCCTCATGCGCCCGTCTATCGACTGCGTCGATACACCGGGCGAGCTTTGCTACGTGGCGGGCGATATGCCCGCAAAAATTCCTCGCAATCATCAGGCAAGCAAGCTATGATGAGACAGAGAACAAGGGAAAACCTTGTTGTTTACATGATATGAAAGGTTGCAATCATGAGTGATCAAACAGACAACATGGCACAGCAAACCGCCGAATCCAAATCCTATATGGAATGCGGCCTGCCGCCGTTTCTCCAGGCATCCATTGAGGCGATGAAAGCCGCATGGGACAAGCTGGATCGAGGGGAGGAATACGACTATTGGGACTGCGATTTCTGCAACCTTCAAACGGATATCAATATCGCCGAGACGGGGTTGGTTATTAGTTCGGAGCAGGCATGGTATCTGCGGCGCAAGTATCTGAGGCTGGTCGATGATTGATTTTACGCATCTGCCACAAAAGAATAAGGCGTATGGCGGCGCTAATGGAAACAAGATTTCCGTAGTCTATGAAGGCGAACTCTACATGATCAAGTTCCCTGCACATGCGCGTCTAAACGAAGACATGAGCTACACACACAGCAGCTTTAGCGAGTATCTTGGGTGTCATATCTTCGAAAGCCTGGGTTTTCCCGTACAAAAGACGTTGCTTGGCACATATAGCGTCAAAGGTATGGATAGAGTTGTCGTTGCATGCCGGGATTTCACGCGCCCTGGCATTGTGTTTCAGGATTTTGCTTCACTTAAGAACCAGATGGTGGATTCAGAGCGCAACGGCTATGGAACAGAGCTTTCCGACATTCTTTATGCCATTGAACATCAGTCCGTGACAGACAGCGCGACGCTTCTTGAGTGGTTCTGGGATATATTCATCGTCGATGCGTTGACTGGCAATTGGGATCGCCACAACGGCAATTGGGGATTCTTATATAATGCCTATACAGACGAAGTACAGATTGCACCTGTTTTCGATTGCGGCAGCAGCCTTTATCCGCAGGCGAGTGACGAAATTATTCGCAAAATTCTCACACAGGATGATCAATTTAAACTCCGAATATATGAAATTCCTACATCCGCTATTATGATTGATAATAAGAAACTGCGCTATTACGACTTTATATCATCCCACTGCGATAATGACTGTGAACGTGCATTAAATCGAATCGTGCCAAAGATAGACATGAATGCGATTCATACAATGATCGACGAAATGCCTTATGTTACCGATTTGCAGAAAGAATTCTACAAAACGATGATCGGTGCGCGCAAGGCGATGATTTTGGATGCTTCGATGCGTTGATGAAGATTTTTGGCGGCCACACAGGGCCGCCCAAAACCGTGATACGATCGTCGGACAACGCTATTTCCGGTCGATGCCCGGAAATACGCGGTGTCTTAATTTTAATAGGAATAGCTGAAGTCCCTGATGACAGCCATGTGCTGCATATTGTTTGCGCCCGAGTCATTACTTTGCACTGGCTGCACGTATTGTAATTCATCATATTTGTCATAAACCCGGCTGTCGAACACATGGCCGTTATGATATGTGTGAGCACCGATAGTGATGGGCACTTCGAGATTGCCCCAGTCTTCCGAACACAAAAGGTAATCATAGAACTTTTGGCGACTTGCGTTCGTGGCACCGATGTTGTCCTGATCAACAGGATAGGGATCGCCCACTACAACCAGCTCTCCCATATTGCTATCTGTTGTAATGGGGGCTTTGGTGTTGAAGTCGCCACCAATCACCAGATAATATTCCACGCCATCTGCAGCAATCTTTTCTTTGACTTTTTCAACCAACTGCATCATTTCATCTGCATTCTTAGTGGTGCTAAGATGAACGCTCACAGCAAGCAAGTCTTTTTCAGTTCCCTGCAGGTCGATGACAGCCCAATCCCACGTGCGATTGGAGACTGCGGTGGACGTCCAGGACCCTGTTCGCTTGATTGGATATCTTGAAATGATGCCATTCGGCGTCATTCCCTCGCCTTTGTAATAATAATACTCCGGTCCAAACGTCGTATCAATCATGGCACGTTCATGTTCCGGCGAATCTATGTTATATTTATAAATAACAAATTCATTGATGAGTACGATATCAGGTTTAAGTGCCTTGAATATGCGCACGCCAGGACCGTCGCATGGGGTTTCATCATCAGGCGTCTTTTCACAATAGGATTGATTGTTTCCTGATGATGGGTTTGCAGAATGATATAGTGAAACAGGGCGTCAATTGGGGGCGACAAATTTTTGAACGGGGACTGCGGGATCATATCCGAATGCGGTGCGAAGCTGTTCGTTTTGCTGAACCAGATTTTGTGCTTCGTTCATGTACTCTTTCCATGATTTTGGGGCATTGAGTGTCTTGAATTTTTCGGCTGCTGCATAGGGAATCTGGCGCAGATACCAGATGTAAAAGAGTTGTGTTTCACTGTCTTTGTCGAACTCAAAATATTGTCTAACGGTCGAATAGTGATAATTAACCAACTTATTATAGACGGCTGAATCCTCTTGCAACTTTTGGCGATATTGCTTGTCATTGCCTTTGTAGACTGCAAGATAATAGAAGGTGTTTCTGATTTCATCCGGATGTTTGGAACCACTGGCAAGACTAAGTGCCGTGATCGCCGTGATCGCCTTTTGGATAGATTCCTGATAGTCGGGTAATATCCTGGAGCACTTGAGATCCGGAGCTGACTCATATTCGCCGTAGTCGTGATATCCATTTCTTCTGAATTCTTTTTCGCATTCGTAGATGAGTTTATTAAAGATATAAAAATCGTATGGGTCTTTGTCTTTTTCGGCGATAATCTGTTTTTCAACAGCGCTTTGAAGATCGATTTTTGGTAAAGACTCGATTGTTTTTTTGATGGTTTTGAAGCTGACCTGATTTTGGTAATCCGGAAAAGCCAAGCCCAGTTCCGCTGCCATTTGCCGCAGACGAAGGGCAGCAGTTGGATTGGGCGTGACGGTCCGCGTACCCTGATCATAAATTTCTGCAAGGCATAGGATCGCATTGAATTCTTCTTTGAATAAGCTGCTGTCGTAAAGCGTACAATCTGAATAGCCGATTTCATTTGGTATGCTTTGGAAGTCAAAAACTGAACTGTCAGATCCAATCAGTTTTCTATGACTACCAATCTGTTGAATGATTATTTTTAACAAAGCAGCAGCCTTATCCTTGTTCTGGACAGCCGATGAACCTGAATAATATAATTGCGCAAGCCGCAGTGCGGAAGTAAACCACACAAGGTTGATTTTTCCATCATTATTGGCTTCGGGCAAACGATCAATTGCGCGCTGATACCATTCGACGGCTTTTGAATCGTCGCCTTTGATGACAGCTGTGTTTGCAGTTCTTCTGGCCCATACTCTGACAATTCTATCGTCAGAATGGTTTTGAACATGATACTGATAAGCTTTCTCGCCAATCTGTATTGCCTTGTCATACCAGGCATTTGCTTTGTCTGTATCTTTTTTTTGACGTGCTTCGTCTCCAAGTGCGATGGCAACTCGGCGAGCATCTGCATCGGCATGGGCTTTTTCGTAGTATTCTAAAGCTTTGGCGAGGTCTGGCTTGAGCTTTAGTTTTTTGTACAATGGAGAATACAAATATGAGGAATTGTAGAATGTTTCATAGATTTCGCTGTGAAGACTATTGTTATTATTAGCACGCGTCGCATTCTGTTCATAAAGATGTCCGAGTGTGAACAGGACATCTTTATTGCCGGCATCGGCCTGGGTATTCAACCATTCGAGCATGGCGGCCGGTTTGGTTTTGTAATCGTTCAAAGCGATGATTGCCAGCTTGAATGTTTGTGTGCTGGTATCATAATCTGTTGCTTCATCATCTTCTTCATCCGGGTACAGCAGGATGTCTTTAAACTTGTTTTTGTCCAGTTCGCCGCGGCATCCGATTAAATGATGCGCTTGTGATCGCAGCATATAAATATTTTCGTGTTCAATGGAGGCATTCTTTTTTAGCCACAAGGCAGCCAGACGATAATCGATTTTATAATCGAGAGAGGAAGCGGCTGCTTCTGCGACAGTATATTCGCGGTCCTCGTCGATGTCGTCTGGATTGTGGTATGCGATGTAGCTTTCGCATTCGCCGCTCTCTTTTGTCGACCAGCCAATTGAACTTTCGTCATTCTTGTAAACGCAATACTTATGATAAAAATTTCCGCGCTCTGTGCGGTGCAGTCTGGTCCAGACATGATATTTGGGGTCGAGTTTTTCGAGTTCTTCGGATTTTTTCTCATCTTTGGGCACATCGATGCCGTCGGCATATTTCATTGCGAGGATAAAGATGGCGTCTTTGTTTCCGAAATGCGCAGCTTTTTGGAGCCAGTACATTGATTTGACGGTATCCTTGGGGCCATTGAGTCCCATTTCGTGAATCATTGCAACGGCGTAACAGGCATTGATCACGCCATGTGCTGCTGCGCGCACGAGGAGTTCATAACCCTTGGCCTTATCTTTTTTGGTGCCAACGCCGTTAAAGTAGACCAGGCCAAGGATAAATTCTGCGTTGCCATAGCCATGGGCGGCTGCTTTTTGGAGCCAGTTGAATCCTTTTTTAAACTCGTCGTCTTTGGCAAACAACGGTGAGATTTCGTATTGGACGGATGGGCTGGTTGCCAGAATGGCGAGTTCGTAGCTGGCTTCTGCGGCTTCATCGCGCCAGCGGATCATTTCGCGATGTTGTGCCGTTGGGGACAGTTCGGCATTTTGTTTTTTGCCTTCATTATAATAGGCGATATCGGCGATATGGTCGCGGTACATCATGTGCGTGATAAACATGGACGAAGGGTCGTTTGTCTTTCGTGCGGAGCGGACTGTTGCGGCAATATCGGGCATTGGCGAGGTATCCGGGGTGAAGGTGATACCTTCATATTTTAGTAATTCAGCGCCATCGGCGTTGGTTGGCACAGGGAAGACGGGAACGCCTTTGGCATTGTTCTGGTCGTTTGAGGTTTCCGGCTGATTTGTGGTTTGCGCAGATGCGGCCTGGATGCAGCCGATGGTTCCATAAAGACAAAAGATTGCGGCAGACAGGAAGCGTTTGAGTCTTGGGTAATCCATAATTTACCTTATCAATTATAAAACCAGAGGATGAACAGCCAGATGCATCATTTGCATCACATGAGATCATAACCGTAAGGTGCGACTCAGTATTCCGCAAGGAAATGATCGGGCGAGCGTATTGAGCGTGAAACGCGAAATAGCGAGCCTGACGCGTCGTATGCGGCGTTAGACGCATAGACGCGGTGGGGAGTGCGTATGTCGCCGCGAGGCGGCATAGCCGTCCCCAGGCGCAAAAAAAATGCCGACATTTGTGGTTGGATGTGGTATAAGCGGTCGGCTTTTTTGGGGCTAAGGAGGCCCATTGCATGTCGGATGAAGAGAAAGTAAACGTCGAGCAAGTTAGTATC